>Ga0209061_1001161_pt1 | contig 47570 bp, 49 predicted proteins | sample Coa_R1_10_FD_187157 | JGI IMG/M metagenome (GOLD analysis project Ga0209061, IMG submission 187157) | Surface soil microbial communities from Centralia Pennsylvania, which are recovering from an underground coalmine fire - Coalmine... | ecosystem: Environmental > Terrestrial > Soil >...
TGGCGAAAGAGATGGCGCTCAAGGTATCCATCTACAACTCGTTCATTGTTGCGGCGATGTAAAAAAAGAAGCATTCAGAGAACACACAGAGGAAGGCATCAAAACATCATATTCGTGCAACAGAGCATTTTTTGCCAACACTTTTTCGCAATCGCAAATTGTTTCGTCTTCTCTTTCACTTTTTCGAACCACTATGTCGTCTTTTGAAACTCCCAGTTCATCCAAGAATTTCGTGTCTGGGGTCTGAAGAGACTCAAACTCTAGGGAGCGCAATACCCAACTGATAAATTTGCATTCCAGTTTTGATCGGATTTGAGCATTTGGATCCCTTTATCTGTTTACTCCGTCGAGGAAATCACCGACGACCTTCATGTACTTCTCCCTCTCTTCCCAGAAAGGGGTGTGCGAGCTCTTCTCGAAGGTCACCCGCTTTGACCCTCTGATTCCCCTGTTTATGCTCTCCGCCACCTTCGGAGAGACCTCGTCGTATCTCCCTCCGGTTACAAGTGTGGGCACGCGAATTGTGGGCAGCTTGTGGGTAACGTCCCAGTACTTCATATTCCCGATAATTGTGAACTCGTTGGGGCCGTTCATGAGAGAGTAGACCGGCTTGCTTATCCCGTTGAGCGTTTTCAAAAGTTCCGGTGGCCACTCCTTCAGTCTGCATATGTGCTTTCGATAGAAAGCCATTGCCGCCTCCACGTACTCTGGATTCTCATAGTCGCCAATGTCTTCGTATTTAGTTAGTTTTTTCACGAGATCCCGAGGAAGCCTCGACTTTAGCCTCTGCATCTCCGAGACTGTCAGAGGTACACTCGCGAGCCCTCCAGCGGTTATCAGGCTCCTGAGGTTCCTCTGGTACTTTAGGGCGTAGGCGATGGCGAGGAGCCCGCCGTAGCTTGAACCGAAAAGATTGACATTCTGCCCCAGTTCCATCTCCCTGCGAAAGCCCTCCACCTCCTCGACCCCGTACTCGATCGAAAATATGTACTTGTTCTCAGGCATCTCGGACCTCCCCACGCCCAGCTGGTCATACATTATCACTCTGTATCCTCGCCTCGCAAGGTCCGAGAGCGGAAGAAGATAGTCGTGCGGAGCGCCTGGGCCCCCGTGCAGGCACAGAAGCGTTCCTCGGACGCCCTTATTGCTCTCTGGCTCGAAACTCCTGTAGAACAGCTTGTACCCTAAAACCCTGACGTACCCTTCCTTTGATTTTGCCAATTTCTCAGATCAAATGTGCAAAAGAGCGTAAGAAAAAAAAGTTTCGCCCCTCCAAAAACCGCTCTTGATCAGATAGGCAAAGCCCTTGCAGCTCACTTTCTACGCATTGTAGTCTCACCAAAAGAAAGAAAAACTCACTCTTCTGATTGAGTATTTCCTGCACACCAGTGCAGAAAAGAAGAGAGAGATGCAAAAAAGACAATGAGCGTAATCATGAAACCCGACGCGACGAGGGCACAGCTCGCCGCCGTCCTCAAGACAATAGAATCAAGGGGACTCAAGACCGACGTAATGCACGGCGAGTTCCAGAATGTCATAGGAATCATAGGCGACGAGAAGAAGATTGACTTTCAGCAGCTCGCCTCTCTGCCCGGCGTCTACGACACGGTCAGGATTCAGGTTCCCTACAGGCTGATGTCGAGGACCTACATACCGAACGATGTGGTCGTCAAGGTTGGAAATGTTTCAATTGGAGGGGACAACCCTCCGGTGTACATATCAGGCCCCTGCTCGATCGAAAGCTACGACCAGCTCTACAGAATCGCAAGGCAGGTGAAGGAGGCTGGTGCGCACATTCTTCGCGGCGGCGCTTTCAAGCCGAGGTCCTCCGTGCACTCCTTCCAGGGTCTGGGCGTCGAGGGGCTGAAGCATCTAAGAGCGGTAGGAAAGGATCTAGGCATCCCCACGATAACAGAGATTCGAAGCGAGTCGGACGTCGAGACAGTCGCGAGGTACACGGATGTTTTGCAGATAGGTGCGCGCAACATGTACAACCAGGACCTGATAGAAAAGGCCGCAAAGACGGGCAAACCAATCTTCTTCAAACGGGGCTTTTCCGCCCAGATAGACGAGTACCTCGGGTTTGCCGAGCGAATCGTTGCGAAGGGCAACAAGAAAATCATTCTCTGCGAGCGAGGTGTCAACCCATTAGGCGGGCCGTTCAAAAACCAGACGAGGTTCATGATGGATTTGAACGCGATCCCGGTGATAAGGAAGGAGACACCATTTCCGATAATCGCCGACCCAAGCCACGGAACCGGGCGAAAGGACCTCGTTTTCCCGATGAGCAGGGCCTCAATAGCCGCGGGAGCTCACGGGCTGATGATCGAGGTCCATGATAGGCCGCAGGAAGCGCTGAGCGACGCAGCTCAGGCAATCGAACCGGAGGAACTGGCGAGAATAATCAAGGCATGCGACAGGCTCTTCCGTGCTCTTTCGGAGCCAAGCGCCTAAAAAAGGAATAGAATGTTTGGAAAAAAAGAGAGTTGGAGGTCCGAGCGGCGTAGAGGGAGAGCGCAAAGTGCTACGCCCGCTCCTCCAAAAGCCAGCTCGTACCATATTTGTGCCCTAACGCCGGTGTGCTACGACGCGGTCACCGCGGTTTGTGCAATCATCCCGTTCCCGAATAGCGAGACGATGTACTTCTGCCCCGAGGTGATCCCGGTGCTGCTCAGCTGCATGTGCTGCGTGAGCCCCAGTGTTATCGAGGCGCCCGTGTAGGTGAACGTCGCGCTTTGGCCCGGTGAGAGCAGGTATCCTCCAGCTATGACGGCCGAGACCATGCCCTTCTCGCCGAGTGCGCTAGAGGCCTGGATCATTGTTCCGTTGGGCTCGACGACGAATAGTGCAGACCCATCAGCAAAGACTGCGCGGCCGCCCTCGTACCCGCCGGATTGCGAAGTCGACGAAGTGACGGTTGCAGTCCTGAAGACGAGCGACGCGTTGCCTGTGTTGGTCACGGTGATTGAGAGCGTGGTCCCGCTGAGCTTGGCAGAGGTGATCTCAAAGTGAGACCCGTGCTCGATTGCAATCCACCAAGGAGCATCGTGGATGTCATCCCTCTCGCCGACGCGGAGGTGGAGGCTCGAAGTGGACTGCGCAGGTATGGTGTATGCCTTTGCAGATGGAATGAATGCGAACGATGTGGTCGCGCTCGATGTGTCGTTGCTCTCAAGTTTCAACACCGTTGGTGTCATGTCTATCATTGTTGCTGCCGTCGCTCCGCCGTCTACCCTGATTCCGCCCACGATTGGGACGACGAGCATGTTGTGCCCGTAGACGAGGTCCGCGGTGTAATTCTGTCCGTTGTAGGTGACGATTGCTGAGGTGATGTTGAAGCCGATCGCGTTAAAGTTCCCGCTGTCAATCTTCGCCGAAGCGATAGTCTGCGTAGCGTTGATCACGCTCATGAGGTTGATCGTTCCATTCGTTCCCAGACTGTGCCAGCCAGATTGGTTGCCAGCGCCGGTGACATGCACCGCCATGTTTGCGTATGTGATGTACACTGCTGTCACGCCGTTCGGGACTGTCGGAGGGTCGGTCATCAAAACGGCCAAAGTCCCCGACGACCCGGAGTTTGTAGTGGAGAATAGGGTACTGCCGCGCGTAGTAGCGGAACCCAGTACTCCCGTACCCAAAGCTATCCCGATCACCGCGACTGCGATTAGCGCCGCAATCGTTCCCGAGACCAGTGCGCTTTTCTTATTCGAGTTCATGGTTTGGAGTAGATTCTGCCATTTCTATTAGAAACAGCAGTTTGGAACGGCCCGTTCATTGCTTTGTGGAGCCTGTTCAAGGAGTTGAACGGTGGAAAGACACGCATGGAATCGTGCGCGGACAGGGCAGACGCATCGCTGGCCTAGACCGTGTCCAGAGACAATGGAAAAAAGAGAAGGGTTTGAGAGTATGTGATTAGGAATCCATATCGGCTATCGCCACGGCACCATCAGCCAGAAGACGTTCCCATCCAAATCAGAGAACATTGCGTATTCGCCCCAGCCCTCATCCTTGGGTTTCCTCGTGAACTTTACCCCCTTCCTCGAGAGCTCTTGGTAGGTCTTTTGCAAATCATCGGCGAAGAGAAGGATGCCCGTGTTCCCCTTCTCGAGTGGCTTTGACTCGCAGAGGTGAAGCTCAGGGCCTCTTGATCCCTTCGGAGCCACTGTTATCCAGTGACCCTCGCTCTCCTTGACTTCAAAGCCGAGCTTTGACTTGTACCACTGTGCTGCCTTCTTACCATCCTTCACGACGACGGCGACGGAAGAGATTCTTTTGATCAAATTGTATTCCTTTCACTATATGGCAAGGGGAGTCTTGAGTATTTTCTATTTTTCTAAGACTCTACTCAGGTACATGCCGCTCCGGATACCCCGTGTAAATCTGGCGCGGGCGCACAATCTTCTGATCAGGATCGAGCAAACCCTCCTGCCACTGGGATAGCCAACCCGACATTCTCGGGATCGCAAAGAGCACTGGGAAGATGTCCATGGGGAAGCCCATCGCCTGGTAAATCAGGCCGGAGTAAAAGTCCACGTTGGGGTAGAGCTTTCTCTTGATGAAATAGTCATCGGAGAGCGCGACCTTTTCGAGCTCTAGGGCAATGTCAAGGAGCGGATTCCTTCCGGTCACGGCGAACACCTCCTCCGAGATCTTCTTGATTATCCTCGCCCGCGGGTCGTAGTTCTTGTACACCCTGTGCCCAAAGCCCATGAGGAGCCTCTTGCCGCTCTTCACCTGGGATATTATCTCCGGGATCTTTTCCTTCGACCCTATCTCCTCGAGCATCCTCACGACTTCCTCATTAGCTCCGCCGTGCAGAGGTCCATAGAGTGCCGCGGTTGCTGCGGCGGCAGCGCTGTAGGGGTCGGGGTGAGAACTTCCCACAGACCTCATCGCGTTGGTACTGCAGTTCTGCTCGTGGTCAGCGTGCAGGACGAAGAGGACGTCGAGCGCCTTTGCGAGTACGGGGTTTGGCTCGTACTTTGTCGTCCAGGAGGGCCTGTACATCATCGCGAGGAAATTTGCGGCGTACTTCAGGTCGTTGCTCGGATAGATGTAGGACATGCCCTGCGAGTGCCTGTACGCGAAAGCTGCGAGCGTGGGTATCTTTCCTATGAGCCTGAAAATCTGGAGGCGCCTAGAGTTTTCGTCGAAGATTTGCTTAGCGCCGGGATAGAAAGTGGAGAGAGCCGCGATGGAGCTCACGAGCATTCCCATAGGGTGCGCGTCGTAGTGGAAGCCGTCGAAGAACTTTTTCACGTTCTCGTGGACCATGGTGTGGTATGTGATATTGTGAACCCAATCCTCGTACTGGCTCTTGGTCGGGAGTTCTCCGTTGACCAGGAGGTATGCGACCTCGAGATACTCTTTTTTCTCCGCGAGCTCCTCGATTGGGTATCCCCTGTACCTCAGAATCCCAGCGTCGCCGTCAATGTACGTGATCTTGCTCTTGCACACCGCCGTGTTGACAAGGCCCGGATCGTAGGTCTCCAGTCCAAAGTCCTTGTCACCTGTTTTAATCTGCCTCAAATCCGCGGCGCGGATCGTGCCATCGACAATTGGAATCTGGTACTCCTTGCCAGTCCTGCTATCTTTGATCGCGAGAGTGTCCGCCATTAGGAAAATGTTATCGACTCCTGTTACTACTGGATCATTGATCGAATCTTCTGGGATAAAAGAAGATAGGAAAGGCATTGCAATACGCCTTCACGAGCTCCCATTCTTTTCTCTACTTTCCTTTCTTTGACCACATTCTCCAGCCCGCAGTCATTTTAAGCAAGAAGGACTGGATACTAGAGGAAAAAATCGAAAGAAGAAGGCGCCCTGGGAAATCTGTTTAGTCGCAAGACCAGATAACTCTCGCGGCTCCAATCTGCCAGCAATTTTTCTTGTGGCCAATAAAACTGGAGGAAAGTGAGAACTAGTCAATGATTATCCAAGCGCAGGACCTGACAAAAAAGTTCGGAGACAAGGTCGCTGTAGATTCAGTTAGCTTCGACGTTGAAAAGGCCGAAGTGTTTGGCTTCCTCGGCCCCAATGGAGCGGGAAAGACCACGACGATCAAAATGCTTACCACGTTGCTCCCTCCCACGTCGGGAAGGGTCTCAATCCTAGGGCACGACCTAAAGACGGAAGGGCGCAAGATAAGAGACAAGATTGGCGTCGTGCAACAGCAGGACAGCTTTGATCAGGGGCTCAACGTGGAGACGAGCCTAGACATCTACGGTCTGATCTGGAACGTCCCGAAACCCGAGCGGAAGAAGAAGATAGACGAACTCGTGGAGAGGTTCGGCATGAGCGAGTTTCGGAAAAAGGCGACGATAGACCTCTCCGCGGGTCAGAGGAGGAGGCTCCAGGTTGCGAGGGAGTTCATGCACGACATGGACCTCTTGTTTCTCGACGAGCCGACTGTGGGACTGGACCCGCTCGCCCGAAGGGCTGTGCTTGACTACTTTAAGGAGAGGGTGAAGCAGGACGGCCTGACGATTTTCTTCACGACGCACATACTCGAGGAGGCGGAGTACCTGTGCCGGAGAATCGCAATCATGAACTTGGGAAAGATCGTGGAGATAGATTCGCCGCAGAACCTCAAGAGAAGGTTTGGAAGTTCAAAGGCGGTGGAGTTCAAACTACTCGAGGGATCTTCACAGGAACTCGAGAGCATTCTTTCCGATTCCGGCGACGTGACCACAATTCAGCAAACCAAGGAGGACGGAACGTACAAGATCACCACTATGAAGCCCGACGTCCTAATCCCGAAGATCTACAAGGTCTCGGACCAGCTCGGGCTGCACGTCACCTCGATTTACATTGCGGAGACTACTCTCGAGGACGCGTTCGTCTCGCTCGTGAGGAACGGCGGATCATCAAACAACAACAACTCTAGGTAAATTAGTGGAGTTAGGTCGTTTTGAATATCTACGTGCGTTTGGTTTACAGGAACCTGAGGGCAAACCTGGACAAGCTCTCGCTCTTCTTTGAGCTGATCTTCCCTCTTTTCTTCGTATTCATCGAAGGCTTTGGGCTTGGAGGCATAGTCCCACCCATCTCAATCGGCGGGGGACAGACGATAAGTTATCCTCTATTCCTTGCCGGGGGCGCAGTCACCCTTACTGCGATAAATGGCGGGACGAACGCCGGTACTCAACTTTGGTTTGACCGGAAGAACGGAATGTTTGAGCAGATACTCATGGGCCCCTTTTCGAGGGCCGAGTACATCTTCAGCATAATCATCGCCACGTTGATAATCGGGGTTGCGAGTTCGCTCTTTGTGTTCCTCCTGGCGCTGCCCGTGCTCGGCGTCGGCCTCTCACTCAGTCTAGGCGGGGCGCTCCTCGTTGCGGCTGCGCTCTTCCTCGGCACTGTCTTCTTCGGGTCGTTTGCGATAGCTCTGTCCGTCGTGCTGAGGTCCTCGGAGAGTTTCCAAATAGTGTCCCAGTTCGCATTCTTCATCTTCCTCTTCACATCCTCCGTCTTCTACCTGCCCTCAAAGGCTCCGCCGATACTTGCGCAGATCAGCCTCCTGAACCCGCTGACCTACATCACGGACATGTTTAGGGCGGGCATCTTCAACGCTATCGACCCGCTCGTCATCACTGAGGCGATTGTGATGGCTGCGGAGGCCCTTGCGATGATTGCAATCGCGATTGTGGCCTTCAGAAGAATACGAGTGTGAGTTTCCCCAACAAGCGTGTCGCGCGCTACTTGCATGGCCCTCTCATTAGTGCTGTTCCTTTCCCAGAATGATTGGGAAGGGTTGTTCTTCGTAGATATAGAGCGTCAATCTTCTTAAAAGGGGAATAATGATTTCGTTCTCCCTTGCCGGTGTGCGATTTGCTTACTCGACGCGCGGTTGAATCCCACATTTCCCAGCGCGGACACCGGAGTTTTTGAGAAGAGAGAGAATTTTGACCTTGACGCAAGAGAAAGTTGTTGTGAAGCAGGAAGACAAAAGTACTAATCTCGCCAGCGCCCAAGTTCTGCAGGGACCAAAGAACGCGCCCCACAGGTCGTACTACAAGGCAATGGGCCTCGGCGACGCTGACCTGTTGAAGCCGCTCGTAGGGATTGCGAACACTTGGAACGAGGCGACGCCGTGCAACGTGCACCTCGACCAGCTCGCGGACAAGGCCTCCGAGGGTGTGGTGGCGGCGGGGGGCACTCCGAGGCAATTCGTCACGATAGCCGTCAGCGACGGGATCGCGATGGGCACGGAGGGCATGAAGGCCTCGCTCGTTAGCAGAGAGGTGATAGCCGACTCTGTCGAGCTTATGATTAGGGCACACCAGTACGACGGCTTTGTCGGAATCGCCGGGTGCGACAAGAGCCTCCCCGGAATTATGATCGCGATGGCGAGGCTCAACCTCCCCTCTGCGTTTGTGTATGGCGGGACTATAATGCCCGGCGTGCTGAACGGCAGAGATGTCACCGTGCAGGACGTCTTTGAGGGCGTGGGAGCGTTTGAGAGTGGGAGGATCTCGCTGGAAGAACTCAAGGCACTTGAGGACAATTCCTGCCCCGGCGCCGGATCCTGCGGAGGGCTGTATACTGCGAACACGATGGCGTGCATGAGCGAGGCGCTTGGACTCGCTCTACCTGGAAGCGCGACACCGCCGGCGGTCGACGGGAGGAGGGCGCAGTTTGTCTTTGAAACGGGAAGGGCCACGATCAGGGCAGTCGAGGAGGACTTGAAGCCCAGGCAGATTCTCACATATGAGGCGTTTGAGAACGCGATAAGCGTACTCCAGGCGATCGGCGGATCGACCAACGCAATACTTCACCTCCTCGCACTTTCGAAGGAGGTGGGAATCAAGCTCGCACTGGAAGATTTTGAGAGGATAAGGAAAAAAATCCCGCACATCGCCGACCTGCGACCCGGGGGCAGATACGTGATGTACGACCTTGACAGGGTCGGCGGCGTCCCGCTGATAATGCACAAGCTTTTCCAGAAGGGGATGCTCCACGGCGAGTGCCTCACAGTCACGGGTAAGAACCTCAAGGCAAACCTGGAAGGTGTCAGATTCGTGGAGAACCAGGATGTTGTTCGCTCGGTCGACAATCCGATAAGGCCCAACGGGACCGACGTGATACTCAGAGGATCACTTGCGCCGGACGGTGCCGTCGTCAAGGTCGCGGGACTTGAGACGCTGAAGGTAAGGGGGAGCGCGAAGGTGTTTGACCGCGAGGAACATGCGTTCGACGCTATCTCGAAGCGCAAGATCCAGGAGGGCGACATCGTTGTCATCCGGTACGAGGGCCCAAAGGGCGGTCCAGGGATGAGGGAGATGCTCCAGGTCACCGCGGCGCTAGTTGGTCAGGGATTAGGGCAGAAGGTGGGGCTCGTCACCGATGGAAGATTTTCGGGCGCAACCAGGGGAATCATGGTCGGGCACGTCTCCCCTGAGGCCTTCGTCGGCGGACCGATCGCGCTTGTTAGAGACGGGGATCAGATTCAGATCGACGCCGAGGCTCAGAGGATAGACCTGCTTGTCTCCGATTCGGAGCTTGAGAGGAGAAGAAAGGAGTGGAGGGCGCCTGAGCCGAACTACAAGTGGGGCGCTCTCGCAAAGTACGCGAGCCTCGTGGGCTCGGCCTCGGAGGGCGCTGTCTGCTACCCGAAGCTCTGAGAATGATAGAAAACAAAGAAGCCGCACGCTTGTGGGGCATGGTGTATAGCCCCGGCGGGTGATTTTCCTTCCGTATATAAATCGTAAAAGCATATAGGCAAGCGTGTACAGTAATATTACTGTATAATTACTGTAACTTATTCCAAAGAACTTGATGTTTCAATTGACGAAGCTATTAGAAATGCGCCTCTTCAACTACGTTGAAGATGCGAGGAAAAAAATGCGCCTGTGTGAAAAAGATACTCGGATTTTACTACTTAAACTCATTACATATGACTTACGATGGCAAGCGATGATATTGCGAAAGGGATTGAAGAAGAACAAGACAGTTCAAAGACCAAAGCTCGTGATGACGACCGCCGCAAGAAGTACGAGAGGATACTTGATGAATCGATAGACCGGCTCGTTGCTTTCTCCCGAAGGCTCGACGATCTGATTGATTCGACCAATTCTAAGAGCCTGCCGAGCCTGATGAATACGAGGGCTCGAGTTCAGGCTGAGCTCACCTACTTGATCCTAGTGGCCATGAATCCGAAACTCAAACTCATGCCAGACACTCTGCGGAGCAGGGATTTCGCAAAGTTGATCCAGAGCGCACTCGTGAAGGAAGAAGCTCCGAGAGTCGCAAAGGCTCTCGAGGAGAGAGCTGGCGAAGCGGCAACAGTTTCCGAGCGGAAACAAGTCGGTGAGGCAGCGCCCTCCGAAGAAAGATAATCGTGGAGCTGTGCGCGTTGGAAGACGAATTCCCGCCGGAGGAACAACTCTTCGCCGCTCTCAGAGCCGTCGCGGAAAGCCCGTCCAGGTTCTGTAGCGCGCTCCTTGAGTTCGAGCCTTATCCATACCAGGTGAAGATGCTTGAGGACCCGTCGAAGCAGATAGTCGTGTGCGCTGCAAGGCGCGTGGGCAAATCGCTGGTCATGGCGGCGAAGGCGCTGTGGTTTGCGTTCACGCACCCCAGGTCGTCCACGCTCGTGGTCGCGTCAACGCAGAGGCAGTCGATGCTCATGTTCGACAAGATGCTCTCGCTGATGGCGAAGAACGCGCTGCTTCAGGAATCGATCGTGAGAAAGACGCGCACCATCCTTGAGTTCACCAACGGTTCGAGGATAGTAGCACTCCCCTGCGGGAGGGATGGGAGGACGCTCCGCGGCGAGACGGCCGATCTGATAATCGTGGACGAGGCGGCGTTTGTCCCGGAGGAGGTGATCCTCTCTGTCCTGATGCCAATGCTCGCGACGACCAGCGGGACGATGATCCTGCTCTCGACCCCGTACGACAAGTCGCACTTCTTTTTTAGGGCGTTTAACCTGCCGCAGTGGAGCAAGTACAGGTTCAAGACCTCCGATAACCCGCTCGTGAGCCGCGAGTACCTCGAGATGCAGAAGGAGATGCTCGGGGATAAGAGGTTCAGGCAGGAATATGAGGCAGAGTTTGTGGACGACGAAAAGACGTACTTTCCAATGGAGCTCTTGAGAGGGTGCGTCCACGCCTGCGAGAGCCCACAGTGTTCGTTTTGCAGGGCGTTGAAGGGAGACCTGTCGCAGGTCGGAGGAGGTCTCTACGCGGGGTATGATCCTGGCGGGAACAAGGATATGGCTGCGCTCGCCGTGCTGAGCAAGGTTCCGGGCAGGTCTATCTCTGTAAAGAAGCAGGAGCAGAGTAAAGAGTTCGAACCCGCTTTCAGGCTAGTTTACACAAAGACGTTCCTTGCGGAAAACTCGGAGGGCGGTGTGGTGTACACACGCTTCAACACTGAGATTGCCGACCTGCACAGGAAATACCCTTTGAAGAAACTCTTCATGGACGCGACCGGGATTGGGTCCCCGATCCTTCAACAGTGTAAGAGCCTGGGTCTTCCTGTGGAGGGGCTAACGCTGCACTTGAGGAATAAGGAGGAGCTGTTCGCGAACCTGAGAGTTCTCCTGGAGACCAGGAAGATTGAGCTTCCCGACAGCTTGGAGCTCCTCACGAGCCTGAACTGCATCACCTCGGAGAGGACCTCGACCGGCGGTTCTGCGTTTTCTCACCCTCCGGGGACGCATGACGACCTGGCATATGCACTTGCTCTTGCCGCATGGAGGGCTGGGAGAGGGGAGCCGACGATAATTCCTATGTTCAGTTGAGAGAACTGTCTTTGAAAGTTGGATTTACTTACTACAACTGCCTGGCCTTTTTGAAGAAGGCAGGTGCTAGGCAGACAAGCGAGGAGGCGGTGGAGGAGCTCTGCAAGATTGTGGAGGAGATTGCCCTAGACATCGCAAAGCGGGCCGTACTCTTTGCCGAGGATGATCAGAGGTTGAAGGTCTTGCCGGAGGATGTGAAGAACGCGAAGAAAGAGTTTCTCGAGTTCCAGAACTGAAGGTTTGTCTGGAGATTCATATTTCAAAAGGAAGCGGGCATCTGGGGATTAGGGACGTTTATCGGTCTGGAAAACAGTTTCCTTGCTTGCTTTAGGAAGAAGAATAATTCTCTAAGCAATCGCAATTTGCCAAATTGCTTTTGTTTGATCGTTTGCGACGTCTCCTTCGGGCGCTTGCGTGAAACTCTCATTGGCGCGATTTTTTTGCGCGGAAGGATCTTTGGGGGATAGAGGGTGACCGCGACGGATGTCGCAAGATAAGTAAATTCGACGCCCTCCTGAGAAGTATGACAAGTTCATCCGCAGGAGGTTTGATCTGATCTTCGAGAATCTCAAGAAACACTTCCCCGGCATAGTGGAGGACTAGTCGAGTCTTATTTTTCATTCGATTTGCAGTCCGAGGCCCCATTTCGCATACCGAGATTTGTTAACTTTATCTTGCAAATTGGGAAGATTTCGGATACTAAAGCGAAGTGCACGTACTGGCTATAGGGAATATTGTAATAGCCTAACAAACTACACTAGACAATAGCGGTTCGTGACGATTGTCGGCACTGCTGCCTCGGAATCGAGATTGGATAGGAATAGAATTGTCGAGTGGCACGCGTGACATGAGCGAACGCAGGACGCGGAAGGAGCTGATCGACAAGCAACTCTTCCGCGCCGGATGGATCAGGAACTATATCAAAGAAGAAGTAAACACGGTCAGATCTAACTTCGCTGAAAAGGACTACGTCCCTTCAGAAGGGAGAGGTGATAATTCGGGGCGGTTTGTTGATTACTTGCTTCTTGCTGAGGACAACTCTCCCATTGCCTTCATCGAAGCAAAAAGTATTCCGTCTCGGAAGACAACGGAAGGGCGCAAGCGCGAACCTATCTCAACGATATTAGGTGCAAACCAAACCTACTCAAGAGCGACGGTCCAGGAAAGAACGTTACACATTTTCTAATTTCCGAAGCGCCTCAAAAGCCGCAAAGAATCCAGCGCGAAGAAAGGATCCAGCAAATCGACCACCTCAGGGAATCCGCCTGCAGGCAAGGCAGAGGGAAGACTATGCTGCTCGACTTAGAGATGTACTACCTTCCCTGGCTCTTGGAGATACAGGAGAAGAACCTGGGTTTTCCGGATATTATTCAAGTTGAAAATGAGAACGGATTGCTTGATCCGATTTCACCAGAGGAATGGATCGAACTATTGAAGTCCACACAGAATACTGTTACGGGACAAGAATCATGGTAGCAGATTCAAGTAATGACCTCTTTGTTATGTGAAACTCGATAACTTCGTCAAGATCTTCAGTTCTGCACAAGCATACGCACCAGGCATAGGTGATTATGAACCAGGCCACCCAGAAGTTGGCCTGGAAAAGCTAAAGCATAATAGAAGTACTAACTCGCACCCTCGATATGTTTCGACTGTCGACGGTTCTCCTTATTCTGTTTTCACTATTGCTGGTGTGTAACCTCCAATCGATGATAGTTACGAATCCAGCGCATATGCCCTACCGGAATCACTACATTCCATACTCATATGCAACTAGTTCTCCAAACATCAACATCACAGAGTCGGGTCCGGAAGTCCACGCTTACAGCCAAGGTAGCTACGTAGTCTCAGATCAAACTACAAGTACAAACTCGAATGATATATTCATTCAACTGTATGGTTTCGCTGCAAATCCGCTTTTCAATAACAGCCCTAACTATGACTATTATATCTTCGATATTTACGAATCAGCGACTGCGGCATCGGGCAGTGGATGGTCTGTAGACAGTGGAGGTCATGCTTCCCCAAATGGCGATACAATTAATGTTACGGTTTCTGTTTGTAACTCACCTGGTGAACAGATTCTTCAAGGAAATATCTCGCCCAATTCTCCGCAAGATCCAACAGCGGACAACACGCCCCAATCCACGTCAGTCGATCTGTCGTATAGTGGTTTTAGCATTGGAATAAGCCATACATTTACTGCTCCAAAAAGTCAGACAGATAACGAAAGTCCCACAGACTATTGCCACGTCAGTTGGTATTCTTCCGACAATGAAGGAGACAGTCCCGCAGGTGTATCGGGATATCTGTACGACTTCGCTTTTGGATTGCAAGTGCCTAAAGGTCAGCCGGCAGCTATTGGAGGTTTAGCATTTGGGAATTTCTATAAATGTACATTTTGGCTGTTGAACTCATGCCTATCTCACCTTAGCGATCACCCTAGCCTCAGTTTCTCTAGTTCCTTTACGACACCTCCACTAACTAATGTCACGTCGAGTCCTAGTGGCCCCGGATTTGTTCAGGTCGATGGGCAATCAGTTTCTACACCTCAGCCTTACGTTTGGGATGAAGGGAATTCTCACACGATCACAGCATCGACATACGTGAATCAAGGAATCGGAAAGAGGTTTCTTTTTAGCTCTTGGAGCGATGGAGGAAGTATATCTCATAACATCCAAGCCCCCACCTCTCCGACCACCTTCATTGCATACTTTTACGAGCAGGACGAACTCAATATCAGCCAGAGTTCATTCGGAACGACGGATCCTCCGCCAAGCCCCACGCCTTATTGGTACAACAGCACTCAGACCGCAACGGTCAAAGCTATCCCGAGTAGCGGATACGCGCTTTCGGGTTGGACTCTCGATGGACAGAGCTATGGTAATGCGAATCCAATTACTATTCCGATGAGTTCTCCTCACACCTTGGTTGCAAATTTTGTTCAAGAACCATCATTGGTTGTCAGTGCTGGGTTAGGAGGCACAGTGTCTGTCCAGTCCTCTGCCATAAACAACGGTGCTCCCCAAACAATTTCGGCTGGCTCAAGTGAAACATACGTTGTTCCTTCTGGCTCACAGGTCACACTTACCGCAAATCCCACAAATTCGTATCTCTTCGGAAACTGGACGGGCACTCAATTTAGCAACGCAAACCCCATGCTAGTTACAGTGACCTCGAACATGCAAGAAAGTGCAAACTTTGCGCAGCCAATGACTACAGTCGTTTTCTCAGTTAACGGATTAGGATCTTCTGCGTCAGGCGTATTCCTCACTGTAGATGGTTCGTCTTATAGTATGTCTGCTTTACCGAAGAAGTTTTCTTGGCTGGTGGGGTCTACTCACAGTTTTGCGTGGTCGCAGAATGTGACAGGAAGCCCGGGAATAAGATATGTTTGGGAATCTACCAGCGGATTCACAAATGCTGAATCTGGGACAATAATAGTTCCTGCTGGTGGAGGTACGATAGTCTCGAATTGGAACACCGAGTATCTGTTGACATTCAGTACGACGGGGCTAGATAATTCGGCGGCAGGCGTCATCTTAATCGTCAATGGTCAAGACTATTCCTATACTCAGCTTCCACTACAGCTTTGGGCAACTTCCGGAAGTTCGATAAGCTTCGGTTATCAAACTTCAATCTCTAGTGGTTCCTCTGGAGAGAAGTTTACTCTCAACATTGTTTCTGTCTCTTCGCCATTTTCGGTGAGTGGGCCCGCTAATATTCTAGCGAGCTATACACAGTCGGATCACAATACAATTAGCCAACCTAATGCCAGTAACAATCCCCCGGTGACGTCAAGCAGTTCATCCTCTAGTTTAGTCCCAACTACAACTGCTTCGGTTTCTACAGCATATCCGCGCTCAAATGCATCAAGAGCGATAGATACGACCACTATATTGGCAGGAGCTGCAATTGCGTCTGTCGCGATAGGCCTAATCGCTGGCTTCTTTCTTCGCAGACCAAGATAGAAGCCCAGAAACTTTATCGAAATCAATCATGCTACAATTCCATGCTCTAGATAAGTTGGCAGACCACTTTGACTGGCTGACATAGTGTAACCTTCTTGCTCTGGATTCAATCCCCCATAACAAGAGCAGTATCCACCCCGCCAACCCGACGCAAGGGCCTAATGCTTCAGTCGAGACGAACGAAACCAGCAATGCAAACTACGCATACAGTGGTTTATACGGCGATGCATAGATCTATTATGCTATGACGAAGAATAACTATGATAACAAAATCTTACTTTGCTCAAGAGGCGGTGTGAATATTGATACCACAAGCGAAACTCAACAAATCTATGGTTTTATGCAAAACGATACGGGTCATCCGAGGGTCGAAGTACTCTTTTCTTAGGGCGGAGTAGAGATACTCCCAACCGAAACTGCAAACATCATTTCAGAAGATAATGTCACTCTTTCCACAATGCAATTCTTGCTGAATCAAAGCAAAATTCCTGCCACCGTACAGACACATTTTTCAACTCCATCTCCCTCTTTTACTAGAACTTCCTAGTGAGTTGGAGTTCTAATGTAAACTTGTACGAGTAGGTTGAAGTAAGGATCTAAAAAATATTGGTGAGACTGCCGTATTCATTGTCTATCGCCGATAATCTACTCCTGTTATACTTGAAGATGATATGGGAAGATGACTCGCAAGAAAAAGCCTGTTCCCGTAGACAAATTCATTCGAGATATTCAGCAGGTAATCTACGATACTTTCCATGACTACCTGCTCTGGTTTGTGATTCAGACGTCTGCAGAAAGCTACTGACCATACTTCGAAATGAGGTGCCTTCTGATCTCCGCCACTATCGCTTTGGCACAGTGCCCAAGGAAACTCACATGATCATCGCGCGTCGTCTTTGAATCCGAGGGTTCGACCGAAACCTTCACTACGCTGGAGACAATCAAGTTCTATTTTTCTCTGAATCTTAAACTGTCATATTGCTAGTGAAGTTGAAACCCTGGCCATGGGTTAGCGGCGAGAGAGTGTAAAATCCAAAAGCGTCATAGCCACCCAATCCCCTGAAGAAGTCGGGATTCATGGCTTTTCCATTCAGGTAAATCTGCGTACTATTCGCTACGATAGGACCGAGCAGTTCTCTGAGCCGAATCATATCTATCAGAACAACCTTGTCTCCATTATTTACTACGACGAAGTGATGCTGCACGATCAAGCCACCTCCAGTCGGGAATTCCACGGTACCAGAGTCTGTGCAACTTATCTCGGGAACATTCGCCGTATTGTAATACACGAAACTGAAGGAGACTTTTGCATCACGTGTCTCATTGCCGAAGCCAATGTCAAACCATCTAACATTCGTTGATTCATCTGTAATTCCCAGGTGAGATGGATTAATTATCTTCATTTGAAGCCAAGGCTGAGATTGATCGGAGCTGAATTGTTGACGACTTGGAAAAGGCGTCACAGTTGGGGGAAGAACCAAACTTACGTTATTGGAGGAATAAGCAAAAGTTTTCGGAGTGTGGATCGTAACCGTTTCATTGAAAGCTTGGTAAACGGTGAATAGGCATGGAAATGACCAGCTCTTGTTGTACAGGTAGTTATTAGTTCCATTAATTTCGACCAAATAAGTTGCATTCGAGAAAGGCACATTGATCAGCTGACTTTGGGTGTCCATGGAGACGCTCGGCGTAAAATAATCAACTGTGAGGTTAGCGTACGCCGAAACCGAACCAATCATAATGCCGCCAATAACAACGGTAGCTATGATTTTTCCAAGCCTGTTCCTATCTAAACGTCCTAATCGCGAGAAGATTTTAGCGAGAGATCCAATCCGAGGAGACATTACCACCCAGTAAATTGTTCCGCCTTGTGATAGCTCTCTGTAAATCAACTTGTAATAGACGTACGCAAAAGTTCCAGTACAGATCAAGGCGATAAGCCAATCATTGCTCATTGACTGAAAGAGGGGCCAAAGAAAAGTTGTCACATTTGCTTGATAGATATTTTCTATCACGATACTAGCTGCAAAATACGAGAAGAACAAACCTAACGTGAGTAGAGCGATAGTCGTGGAAATTAGATACAAGATTCGCCTAATTACCAATTGCCTTTGTGCAGCATGCAACAACCAAAGTGGGGGCAAAACGAGTGTCGCCACACACACCACTGCCACTGCTTCGATGTACGCGCTGCTATCCCAGAACCACCCTAAACTGAGCTGAATCGCTCCGAGAACAAAGTAAACTACGATACCATACAGTGCACCAAATACCACTCCCGAGAGGAGTCGTTCGTTCCCAGAAGCGGTACTCCATTGGGTCCCTCTGACAGACAGCGCAAGAAAGACGTAGCCTGATGTTAGTATGACCAGGATCGAAAGAGTAGTTGGATTGCTAATTTCAGCCAGGTCAAACGGAACAATCTGTAGGCCGACGGATGCTGGAAACAACTCAGCGAGAACTTAACTAACAGCGCAAAGTATTAGCTAATAAGTAATTCTTTCTTCGACTACGTGACAAATATTTTTGCGCGTTCGTATTACATGTACGAAAAATCACAAGTGTACAAGTGAATTGGATATGGATTTCTCGAATTAGAAGAAGGGCGAGCAACCCAAAATCATACACCAGACAACATCTTGGGTTTCATGGGGGACACTGTCAGTTTATGCGAATCACGGGGGAGAACTTTATTCGCCTTTGCATCTAACCAGATTGAACCGGTATGCGCACCTTTGTCCTTGAGCTTCTACTGAAAAGATAGATTGCCACTGCAACCACAATTAGAGCTGCAATCGCCCCTATTGCGAGGACGAGTGTATTATACTGAGAGTTTGAGCCAGAGTTCGAGCCAGAAGGAGATGGAATGAAATTGCCGAGTGGATTCGGGTTGTACGAGCCTTCGGCGGCTGAGGCTTGACTCACATATGATTGTGCTTGGTTTAAGTCACCGACTGCGTTCTGCCACTGACCCTGATTTGCGAGCGTCGAAGCCTGATTGAAGTAGTTAACCGCTTGGCTCAAGTCGGACTGCGCAGTTGGACTCTTGTAGTTGGCTGCCTGCGCTTGGCTTATTCCTTACGAAATGCTGGGCTCGGTTTGCAAGTACACTTTTTCGTATGCGTCGTGAATTTGAATGAAACCAGAACTTACAGTTCGAGTTCCCAGAAGCAAACCTTGGTCAACCCAGACGAATTTGAACGTATGCTAACCGACGGAGACATCCGACGGAATACTGAATCCGATTGTGAACGTTCTCGTTTCGCCAGTTGCAATGCAAGAAGTATCCGACGAGGCCCAGACCTGATTCGATGGCATCCAATCAAATGTCAGGTAGAACTGCTTCGTGCAAATTTGGTACGAGTGATTATCCGTTAGAGTAATGGTGACTGAACCGCTGTCACCTTGATAATACTGCGACGCGCCCCAGTTCGGACTCCCTGCTTGCTGCGCACTCACAGAGAAGGGGCCGAAGGAAATCAGCAGAGAAATGGCAATTATTGCTAGCACCTTTGAAAGATTTATGAATCTCCCGAGCTCGTGCGGGAATAATTGAGGATTTAAGCAATGGCTTTTATCTTGGGTGATAAATCAACGAACTAATTTGCCCTCAAATTGGCCTTTGTGAACTATGGTTTCTTGCAGGCCAGAAACTAAGTACAACAGCGAAACATTACGCTAAAGGTTGCGTCCAGATATGACCATAGTAATGGCAATATAGTAGTTCTTAGCATGCCGGTGTGCCTCAGGGCGGATTTCGGAGCTAGGAAAGAAGAACATGAGATATGGCTTCTTAGTTGTTGGCCTAATCGTGCTGGTCTTTGGAGCTTATTTGTTCCTTGGAGGAATGAGTTTGATCAACGGAGTTAACCAATGCACCTCTTCAATCACTTGCTCCTTTAGCAACGGCATTTCAAACGGTGGGCAGACGCTTCAGGCGGAGCAGCAACAAGGGGGTGTCCAGCTCATCGCGGGAGGGTTCATAGGACTACTCGGCCTGATTTTCGTCGGCGTTGGTTTCACGGGAAGGAGCAAACCAACCGCCTTGTATCAGCAACCACAGCCTACCAATTACCCGCAACAATCCTATCAACAGAGGCAACCAGTCCCAATCCAAAACTCGGCTCCGATGCCGCAGGAAGCCCAGACAATATACTGCACCTCATGTGGAAATCCCTGTTTATCCACAATGAAGTTCTGTAAGAAATGCGGGGCCTCGTTGGTGTAAATTCATGACGCTCCAAGGCTCGATTCTATTGATCAGGGTCTTACCTTTTCCGTTCACAATGTTTGAAGATTGCCCCCACTGATTAATGAAATTCGAGTCTCACCTTTTTTCATGGATTGTCGTTCTTATTCTTGGTTAGCAAGAAGGCTCTGTTTTCGCGCTCTAACGCAGATTCGTGGTCGTCCATCTTATCACCGAACGACCACATGGTCTGCTGCAAGGAAACAGACTTTTCCATTCTTGAGAGATAGCTCTAATTATCTGCCGAAACGGAAATTTCGAGGCGCCCCAACTTTGATGTGACTTAAGCTGAGGTTCCTATGCTAATCGACGTCCACGTAACCGCGAACGCGAAAGCGGCCAGAGTTACCCAAGTAGGCGATCACAGTTACGAAGTCAGGGTTGACGAGAGGGCCCTTGAAGGCCGTGCGAACAAGAGATTGATCGAAATTCTGTCGGAGCATCTCAATGTACCAAAGTCAAGGATTTCAGTGATCAAGGGAAGAAGGTCTAGAAACAAGACGGTGCAAATTCTTGACTAGAGAACACTTTAGCATATTGAGCCCCCACAGACTGTGAGCTCTGTGCCGACGCTCCACACCCCCTACCTAACCTGTTAGCGCAGTGCTCCTGGTTCGTGGACTCCAGCACCCTCACGTGCAACCGGATCGCCCCTGCCCGGTTGCGCCGCTCCTCGTCGCCGACCGCACGAGGTCTCGTGTCTCTTGCCCGCATTATCTGCAGATTTCGACGTGCCTGAATCGGTGCTCACTATCAGATGTCACCGGGTGGTGCGGTCGCTCCAGGTCAATCTTCCTACTCCTTCCCGTTGTCTTTACTGATATCTGAGAGGGATCCTGGGTCAACTTTGTATTTTCTCAGCCTCGAGCCATACTCCACATTCTGAACGAACGTCCTTGCCGATCTTCCGAGCGTTGTTGATTCTCGGGTACGGCTTGCTTATTTCTTCCCATGATTCTCGCTTGCTCGCAATTCCCGGACTTTACGAAGGGGGAGCCTCCAAATTTACCGTCACTACTGTCACCTCGAGAGCGTTTTTCGGTGACGGTAGTGTGACAGTTGCGGCTTTGTCACTGTCACCTGTAGCGTCACTGTTATGACTTTCGTTTTGAACCGGTTTTTCATCTTCCGGTGACGGTGACGCTGGTGACGGTAGATTCAGTACCTTGCGGACTTTCCAGGCGCGGTGCTTGTTAGTGCGGTCAGCTCTTTCTACGATAACGCCTTGGCTTTTGATGCTGACACTCAGCTTCGTCAGTTGCTTAGATAGAAATCAATTAGAATAATTCGAGGACTGTTACAATGTGTGGAAGGTACTGAACTCAGCTATCAGGCACTCTCGAAAGACAGCTTCGCAAACAATTTCAATGTAGTAAAGAAATTGCATCCAAACCTCTGCGATGGATTCGATAGTACCGTGAGGAACGCGATTGCCCATCGCTCATTTTTCACACATTTTAGCAGCGAGACTATAGATTTCGTTGATCATACGAAGAACGTGACTTTGAGCTTTAGTGATCTATTCAAGAAATGTAGACTATTCAGTGTAGTTTCAACTGCAACCATGTTGTCGTATTCCATCTTTCAAGCTAGGCGATGGGAAAACATCTGGAGTCTTTACCAATCTGAGAAAAAGAATCCCAGCGGATAGACGGCTTGATCTCTGTCAGCTGATAAGAGTTGAGACGTATCTCCACAAAGATTGGCTCTCGTAAATGAGCCATCGCTTGATATGCGAGCCAGGCGTTTTCAGAAAAATCCTAAAGTTCCATCCGAACTTTCTGAGACGGCTCAATGAATTCCAATAAGCAAGAATACTTTCAGCGTACTTTTCAACGGCCCGCGGCCCTATTAACTCATAAGAATTCTGCTTCCTAGCTTCAATTAGTCGTCTGTTAACTTCGCCTTTGAACACACTCCACCCCTTTGTCAAGAACAATGCTGTTCCAAGCCAGTACATCAAGCCTGGATGGTACTCAGGTGGACCGAGTCTTGTGGGACCTACATTTGTGAGCAATATTCCATCCTCTTTGAGGAGCTTGGAACAACCACCAATGATTCGCGATTTTCTTTCAGACGGAATAAAGAGAGCCGTTTAGCTGCAAACTACAATGTCTCCATGAGGCAAGAGGTTGAAGTCTAATGCGAGAATGTCCGAGCGAATAAATTGATCGAGGTTGGATTTCGCACGTTTTTCAACAGCGCCGCTTATATCAACCCCAATAGTACGACAACTTATTCCCTTCTTGCCAAGATCCTCTTTCATTTTCTTGGTCGCGACGCCAGTTGAGCAACCAATATCGATAATGACTAACTTGGTCTTGTTCCTGGAAATTGCGTAATCTATTCCGTGATAGGTTACACCGTTCAATCGGTAGCGATTTGGCCTAGTGAAGTTGATCTTCCAGTTCACATCAAACATCCTCTTCAGCGGAGTTGTGACCAATCCAGAAACTAGCGGAGGAAGATCCGCCTGGGGGTCGTAGGAGTCTCTTGATTCGTGAACCGGTAGACGGATGCGTCTCGGAACTCTTGTTATAGCCGTACTTATCTCCAAACTTAGTCAAGACGTCTGCCAAATGCTGCCCCAGCCCAGCATCGAATGCTACCTTATCTGCAGCGAACTCTCCAGAGTGCATTATTCGCGTTATCAAAAGGAGAAAGAAACCCAGCCCTGAGAGTTCAGACATCACCGGACTCACAAAGGAAAGTATTCTCAATGCTAGAATCATGTAAAGTACCGTTACTCCAAGAGCCCCGAACATCTCGAGGATCATTCGCTTCCGATACTTCAGATGACCAATTTCGTGGGCCACAACTGCCAAAAATTGGTCACGGGTACATCGTTCCTTCAATCTGAGCGAAAACGTGATTGTTCCAGTGAGCGTATTCGTTACGGCATCGATTGCTGGATTTTCAGATATAACGATCTTCTTTGGCAGGGGAGCTTTCATTGCTTTTGCGATCTTTGCGGCATCGGGATCGTATGTACTCTCCGTCTTGTATCGTCTGCCCAGAATGTTGACGTACTGAATAGCGACATGCATGAACAACTGAGTCAGAGCAAGAATCATAATCATTGCAAAACTCATGAAGATTATTGCCAGGAATAATCGGTCAAACCTTGAAATCGAAAAGAGAGTGAAGTTCAGAATCGGTCCTATGATAGCCACGCCGAGGAAAGACAGAATCGTGAACTTGTACCTTACGACTCCATCTAGAGGTTGTATTCTTTTGTCAAATTTCATGTAAGATCTGATTTATCGTTTGAAGGCTTCATGGAAACAGCACTCGTAATTTCCTCCAACACCGTGGTTAGTCTTGGCGTCAAGCTAAAGAATCTCGCAGCTGCGGGTTTGTTGTGCTGCGGATTTGTAATTTTAAATTCGCTAGTGACTAGCCCCAGATCTTCTAGGACGTCAAGATGGTGTGAGACTAGTCTGGAGCTCTCGTCTACCCTCTCAGCTATTTGCTCGATGTATAGTGGTTCTTTTGATTCTTGTAAACACTTGATAATTCTAAATCGTACGGGTTGAAGAACAATCTCAGCTACGCCTTTATCGACAATACTCATGTAATGAAATTGGTATTGGCTATATTAAAGAGTATACATGATGTTTCTGTGGACGAAACACTATTTCTCTTAATCTTGCCGATGTTATATGTAGTGGTCAAGAATGACGTAGCCTTATATATCGAGCAAGCTCATTGTAACTTCATGGTACCGTTACAAGTTCAGCCTTGCCTTGCCTCTGCACAGAAGCTAGACAAAGGCAGTCTAATTCACAGTACCAAAGAGCTTGCCGCTACTGTAGGATCTATCTCAACTGCTCAAAGATATGCAAAGATTCTGGAAAGCCTAGGATTCATCACAATCCTAGGAAGGGGACGCTTTGTAGTCAGATCTTCACTCTTCCAACCATATTCATTGTGGCCCGCCCTCATCCCCTCACTACAGTCCTTGAAGGAAGCTAGATACTTTGGACGATCTTACAATGAGAGCGATGTTCATTTTGCAAGAAAGAAATTCTCCGAGGCAATGGTGACCTTGGACTACAGAAGTTACGAGCTCACTGGCTTACAAACACCTGAGAAACTATTCTTGTACGTTAGCGATCAAGATTCAGCTGCCAATGCTCTGAAGAGTGACTATGATTTCTCCGAGGGACCAAGGGGTAAAATTGCAATTCTTCCAATGATTGGAGATTTCTTTGATAATGAAATTCAAAGAGTCTATCTTGATAGTCTAGCAGCAGGCGGCCGGAATCTTCTTGACGCCGTAGCGATTGAGCTTCGTTATCCAGACAGATTGCAAATCAAAGGTCTCTTCCAAGTCGACTTGGTGGAGAAGGTGCGTGAAGACCTAAGCAATGCAGCGATGCCGGTAATACAGCGTTGAATCTACTGAAAGAAGCTCAAAAGATATCTGAAGATCTTGACGATGTTGTATTCATAGGCGCAATAGCTGTACAAGCTCATACAGGAAGAGGTAGACAAACTCACGACATTGATCTAGCGCTCTCAACTCCGATGTCAGACGAAGAACTCGAGAATCGTGGGTATTATGCACGCGTCGAAAATGGAAAGAAAGTACGGCGCTCTCCCAGGGGTGTTCGAGTTGACATTTACACCGAAGACGTTAGCGGTATAGAAGTTTCGCTAATCTCCAAGACTGCAGAGACGAAATCGCTAGGCAAAGGAGAAACCATTAGGATAATGTGCTTGGAGGCGCTATTACTTGCAAAACTGCGAGCGAGCAGACCAAGCAGACCTCAAGATGCGCAAGACATCCAGGAACTGATCTCCTATCGCAAATTGCATATTGATTGGACCGTCTTTGAAGAGCTTGGAGCGAATGAAATTGAATTCGCTAACTTGAAGAAACTCTCTTCATTTCGACGTTGAGGAGAAGAGGATTTGCAGCTGGCTCTCTGAACATGGCAAGCAGCTACAGAACTGGTAAGATCGAAGAAGCTTTGCTAGCTTCTCAAGAGGTTGAAGATCTAGCGTATGATATATTATCTGAAGAGGAATATGAGAAGGCAAATGAAATTGCGATAATGCTTGTTTCCTCAAAGCCACAGAAAAGAAAAGCTGTCTTCGAGCTTATGAAACTCGTTGCGCCACCTCCTAAAAGACCTCTTTACTATGCCCAACATGAGCTTCAGTTTCTTCCTCGCTGGACTAGAGATGCAATCAGGGACCTGGGTGGACTATGACATTCTGGTAAAACACCTAGTTTTCCAATGCACTAATCAGCTGCGAGTTTCCAGTTTCCTCTTGGAGCTTCCTTGCAGGCAGTCGAGAAGAGCGGACTTGTCTCAACCTCGCTGATCCAGTTTCTTAAACGCTATAATTCGTTTCTTTACCGGCCAGGGAAACACGAATTCAAACTTCCATCAGACAGAAAAGGACACAGATTCACGTCGAAAGAGGTCGTCTATACGACCTTCATCACCATGAAGCTTGCAGCTTCGATCAAGCAGATCACACACTGTGATCCAAATTTTGTATGTTACTTTCCAGAGTCTATCCAGGATAAAATCGAATGTAATCAAGGCTCCTGAATTTTTGCAATCAATTTATGATGTTGAAATCGTGTCTTAGGGAGCAGGAAATGCCAAAACTGTTGATTTCCGGAACCTTTCCAACTGCTGAACAAGTCCCATCCGCTATGAGAGATCGTATCATAAGGTTAGGGAGCCTGTGGGCAAATGAGAAGACGAGACCCATAGTGAAAAGTGAAATCTTAGAGCATTGGCACAAACTGATTTTAGACTGGGCTTCTAATGTCTCATTTTCCCTCTTTACATTCGCAAATGGAATAAGATTGTTATTCGAGGGTCGGAGATAATTCATCCGTCGCATCGTATCCTTGTTCCAACAGACAACAGCCCAGCACAGTGGGCCTTTGTTCAAGCCTTCTTTGGAAGAACACCGTCCCTTGGGGAAATAAGAACTGCTTTGCAATGCGATGAGATCCCTATCAGCATGATAAGACAGAACAGCAAGATCGGTCTAAAGTATAGATGTGCCATAGACGCGATGCAGCGAGAAGATCCCAATTCGAAGGGTTGGTATGTCGGACACTTTGACTCGATAGGACTAAGAGATCGGAAAAAGATTGAGGAGATCGAGCTAGAGAAATTGAAAACACATTTCATCAGATTCATGGATCCAGGGAATATGCTTCTTGTTCCTAAGGAGTACGCCGGCCTAGCCGAGCTTCCAGAATTCTGCCATCAGATCAAGTCAGCCTCCATTTCGTTCTGAGAATGTGGCTTTCGATGGAGTAAAAACTATGACTGATTTCATATAATCCGGAACGAGAGATAGATTGGAATTGGGTCGTAAGCAAATGCTAACATTATCGTGATAGTAGCAAGGCGTCATGAGAAGAGAGCCGAAGTACTTCTTCGCGCAATGCAATCCAAAATATGGTTACATGTTATTCCCGCACCAAATTGTTCCTCATGACTCGTTGAGCCTACCTTCGTATTGTACTCGTGACGGCCACCCTACACCCAAACCTGAGAGATGGTACACCCTGGGTGACCATTCGGAGGCTTTTGAGACGGTCGATATCGTTGCTTTTTATCCGATGATCAGTTCAAGCCAGACCGAATTTCACTCGGTCACCGATGCGGAAAGTGGATTTCACAATCTTTGCACAGCAACGATTGCATGGGGTATTTCATTATCCCTGTCGGGAATTCAAGCCAATCGCCAATGAACGATCTATCTTCACTCAGGGTAACCGAATTCTTTGAAACAGTAGATCGCTTATTTGTTTTCTCTTGAAGATTGTGAAACAATGATGCGATGAAGATATCACAACAAGTGGTTCGGTTACTGGCAATCTATTGTGAGCGACCAGTTATTATTGGAAATCCGCAGGTTATTTCGATAAACACTGTTGAATCTCACAGAAATTGAGGAATACCTTTTGGAAGTCGTCTCCAAGCGCATGCGTCTCTTGCGGGTTAAGTAGCCAACTTAGGAATTGAGAGTGCTTGACCTCAGCCTCCGTGATTCGTAATGCCTCGAAGATGCTGAACTGATTTAGTCTCTTTTCAAGACTAGCCAGATCTACTTCCTCAACAAGGTCGTTCAACTCTTGTTCGGTAACCCTCAGTTCATCTATGCTCATCACGACGCTACGAAACTGGGTTGACTCCTAATTTTCCATATCTTGAGGAATTTTCTGTATGGTTGCTGTATCTCCAAAATAGTGTTGAACCATCTGAACCCAATGCAATTCAAGTAATCAACGGATATGGACGGTCATTTGCAGCTCTGTTCAGGTTTCTGGTTAATTACAATAGAGTTCATCCGGCGAGGCCGGACGGATATTTGTCTTCATTTCAGAGTCGGAACGTGACCAACAATGCAAAGACAATTGAGACCAGAGAGATTGCAAGAGCACCAAACGAGACATACAAGTTAATTTTTCCGAGTCGCTCTTGTGAAATTAACGTAGCGTACGAGAGAGCCACGTTTGCTACATCGTGGTCCTTAAGCAGGGCTTCGGATGATTCCTCCGACTTGGATAGTAGTGTATGGTCTAGGTAATGATAGAGCGCGTTCATGATTTGCTCGTCCTTTTCTCTTCGTGAAAGTTTTCGTTTCAAAGTATGTCTTAATCACTTATTTTCGTGTGCGCTGCACTTGTAAGGACTTCGGGTTGTTTTGGAGAAGATGGCGCTCGTCCTGCCAAAACGCAACACATTTTCCATGAATTGTCCTAAGTCTAGGTAGCTCGACCGCATTAGTGAAAGGGTCCAATCATATGTGGAGGCACGAATGTACTGTCAGAATCAATTGTAAAGTGGTCGTTCCGATACCAAGGCTTAATACAGAGAGCGATGGATTTCACGCACGATCTCGAGTCCGCCGGAAATGGGAAACGGGTTATCCATGGAAGACTTGTTCGCAATTAAACCGTGTCGCAAACGTAAGAGCTGCGCATGGGGAAGAGTTATCAGATCTTACTGGAGTTGTTGAGATTGGAATAGGCAAAGACCATGTCATGTTATATGTTTCAGATCAATCAGTCGAAGTTCCGAGCCGAATCGAAGACGTAGCAATATTCAAGATCTGCATATAATTACGTGAAAGTATCAAATCATTATGCAAGGCTGTGTATAACTGCCGGTCTCTGTTCTCCGTTTTTCCTGAAGCCCGCTACAGCAAGGGGACCTACTTGCCACTGTATTCGACATGACGGCAAGTCATTTTCGGAAAAAAATTGCGCTTTCTAAAGGAAGAATCCGACCTACACAAGGAGTTTCAATTTGAAGCGGCGACTAAAGACCAGATTGGCTTTTGTGTAAGGTACAAGCAAGAGATCCAGCAGATTGAAGAGAAATGTATTGAGAAAATGAACTAGAAGGCACCCGTCGCAGGAGCAATTTTTACAACAAGAAGGAGGTCACGAGGTTGATTCTAGCAAGCGGTATCCACCGAAATAGGCAAGAAATGCTGAAACTGACTGCGCTTGAAGATACTGACGGGAGTGACAAGTGAATTAAGGAATCGTACGATTGCTTGTTGTCTTTGCGGTCCACCCTCAACAGATTAATGTCCGTGACAAGACAAATGGAAAGATAATCGTTTCAATCGCGAGATGAAAAAAAGAGCGCTATTGAGGAAACGTGAAGACCTTCAGAGAATGATGACATATCTCCTACCCGTCTCTATGTTTCTGAGGGTGCGAGCGCGCCATGGTCAATTATCCTGACGCCCGTTTCAGGATATTTTTCCATTTGATTTGTCGCTGATCCCTGAGCGTGAAGCAGATGATCCTTGCACAAAAGATAGGCACGCTGCTCGTTTGGCAGCATCGGCCAGCTGTACTCTATCAAAATCCAATGCGTGGCTCTCTTCGGACATCCTTCATTAGATTGACATGTGGCCATGATGGTTTCGCCTGGGAGGATTCAAAAATAAATGCGTTTCATGCTCAGAGCATCGCTATTAGTTCGTAAAGTGTCTTCTTCGTATGGGCCCTCAGTTTCTCTTTGTATTGCTGGACGCTTGATTTTTCATTGCCTGTCAGCTCTGCCGAATCGAGCGCCTGAATAATCTTGTCAACCCTCTCGACGGTCTCCTGAATGTAGGCTTTGGGATTGCTTCCTAATTCATTCCTTAATGTTTCTTTTAGTGGCATTCTCTTGTACGATAAGGCAATATTGAGTCCCACTTTTGAACTAAACGCCCCTGTAAGTGGGATACCGCTGCTTGATTCCTCGCAATTTATAGGTCTGCGAATTTTCGAGATCGGAGTGCGTCACTTTCTATTCGATAGTATAGCCAGGACAAGAGGGTGCACTGGATGGTTAAATCCAGCCTATCGACATGAAAAGGAGACCGGAAAGTTTCGACTAATTTTCTTGTCGGACTGATTGCCTCTAGCTTTTTTATCCTTCCGAACTCCAGATGTACAAGAAAGCATTCCGAATTGCAAAGATAGAAAATAACTCGGAGAAATGTCCAAAGTGTGGGAAATACTACCTGTATGACAAAGATGATTACTTCTTTGGTGGTCAGTACGATTAGCTTCTACTCTCTGAATCTTGTTCGATAAACGGCGTTTATCGAACACCTGACTATCTGCAACGCATCTTTCCATAATCTTGGGTCGAGCAATTTCACAGGAGCGGATCCTCCGATAAAGTTTCTGAGCTTGTTTTGGATTATCAGTTCTGAGGATCGTGCTACTGATTTATTTGGATGGGATCACCTTCAGTTTGTCTGGGGATCAGTAAGTCTTTGACTTCGGGAAAGAGAGGAAGGGAGGAGAAGAATCTGGGATCGAAAAAGGACGAAGAATCGCAGATCGTCCAAAGAGGCCAGGCTTGAGAGCACGCGCGGTGCTTGGATCTCTCGTAAAACACAGAAACGAAGATCTAGGAAAGAAGGTGCTGGCACAATAATCATACGGCAAATGCCCATAGATACAATGAACGAGTGACAAGGAAAGTAGCACATAGTAGGAAAAAGGGGAGAGGAGGGAGAGGAAAAACTGAAAACTCTCCCTCTCTGTTGGAAATCACTTAAGTATGGGCAAAGAATGCACAGGTTGAGTAAGTGTCGTTCAAGAATGAGGGATAAGAAGAGAGGGAAGCCCAATCCTGAACGAAGCGTTTCGGACGCAGGATCTCACTTCATCACTGGCGGCTAGTCGCCCATCCCGCCGTAGCCGCCCATTCCACCAGCACCGGGTGGAGGTCCTACGGGAGCGCTAGACTTGCCCGAAGACAGAATGTCATCCACCCTCAAAATCATGCACGAGGCTTCTGTGGCCGCCCTGATTATTTCCTCCTTGACCGCAAGAGGTTCAATGACTTCGCTCATCATATCACCGACTTTGCCAGTGCGCGCATTCACCCCAAACCAAGTCTTCCCCTGTGCGTGCTTTGCTCTAAACTCGACTTGTACGTCGATTGGCTCCATCCCGGCGTTCTCTGCAAGTGCAATGGGAATGGATTCCAGTGCGTCGGCATACTTCAAAACGGCGAGCTGATTTCTTCCTGCAAGCTTTGATGCATAGTCCCTAAGCCTGGATGCAACTTCCGCCTCGGGAGCTCCGCCACCACCGACGATCGCAGGCTCTTCCATGACATCCTTTACAACCATGATTGCGTCGTGAAGGCTCCGCTCTGCTTCGTCGACGACTCTTTGAGAGCCTCCCCTGACAAGTATCGAGATCGCCTTGGGATTCTTGCACCCTTCAACGAATACCCACTTGTCCTGCTCAATCTTCCTCTCTTCGACAAGTTTTGCAAACCCAAGATCTCTTTCTGATAGATCGTCGATGTTTGTTACCGTTCTTGCCCCGGTCGCTTTTGAAAGTCGAGACAAGTCGCTTTCCTTGGCTCTCCTGACCGTAAGTATTCCCTTCTTTGCAAGCAAACTTTGCGCAATGTCGTCGATGCCTTTCTGACAGATGAGAACATTCGCACCGGCAGACGCTATCTTTTCAACCATGGATTTGAGCATTGAAGTCTCTTCATCGAGAAAGCCCTTCATTTGTTGAGGGGTGTTGATTCTGATTTCAGCAGAGAACTCTGTCTTTTCTATTTCTAGAGGCGATACAATCAGGGCAATCTTCGCATTCTCGATCCGTCTAGGCATGCCCGAGTGCACTACTTCCTTGTCCAGGATTATTCCTGTGACAAGTCGCGTGTCACTCGAAGAACCGCCAGCCTTCTTTTCTACTTTGACATTGTCAATGTCCACCTTGTAAGTGCCGTCTGTCTGTTTCTCAGCAACCCGAAGCATTCCGTCGACTACAATTGAAGCAAGCTCTTTACCAATGTCCGAAACGAGTTTTGTCTGCATGCTAGTCTCTGCAATCCTTTCAAGCGTCTTCCTATCATCCGGTTCAACTCTTACGGCGATCTCTTTCAAAATTGAAAGAGCTTCTTCCTGAGCCTTCATGTATCCGTCAACGATGACAGTAGGGTGAACATCCTTCATGATCAGCTCTTCCGCCTTTTCTAACAGTGCACCAGCGAGAACCACAGCAGACGTAGTTCCGTCTCCAACCTCGTTATCCGTTGTCTTTGATATTTCAACTAGCATCTTCGCGGCCGGGTGCTGAACGTCAATCTCCTTCAATATGGTTGCTCCATCATTTGTAATTGTCACATCGCCCAAGCTGTCAACAAGCATCTTGTCCATTCCTCTTGGACCTAAGCTGCTCTTGACAATCTCCGCAACGATCTTCGCGGCGAAGATATTGTTGCGCTGAGCGGCTCGACCCTTGGTCTCAGAAGACCCCTCCTTCAAAATTAGTACCTGTTGCCCCGAAGAGGTTATTGCAGGTGTCAAAGTTGCAGACATTTCTATAATCAGCTTGTAATCTGCTGTTATTCCGACTTAAAAGTTAATGGTACGGTTCTCGGGTTTGACAATCGAATGAAACGGTATTGGGTCAGCGAAAGGCGAGATTTTTGGAGGTTCCCTACCATCGTTTTCCTCTGCAGGGATGAGCTTCAGAAAAATATCACGATGGTGTTCGTACCTCTCCCGAATTAGAGCACTCCTGATTGCCTCGAAAGACTCGGTCAAGAGGTCTGCCTCAAACGTTGTTTCCATTCTTGTTTGCACTAGAGGCGTTAACAAGAAATCCTACTCTAATACCGATATTACGGATGGGCCGGACCGGGAGCGGGCCTCTCGGGATTTAGTTAAAGTATTAAGCGCATCCTCTCATGTACTTGTCTTTGCGCAAGATATGTTTGATGTCCTTGTCCTAACCCAAGACAGCTATATATTGATAACAGACATCAACGACGCGATATTTCTGAATGTCAAAAGAAATAACAGAAAATATCAAACTCCTTATCGTTCTCTTCGTTGCAGTGGTAATCATACTGGCCCTAATTGGAGCGTCCAATCGCGAGATTAGTTTTGTTTCAAGCTTTTTTGTAAGTGCAATAGTAGGCGCTATGTTCTCGTTGGCCGCAAGCTCTCTTCGTCCACTAGCTCGCACAAAATCTGAGAAATGTCGGTTCCTATGAGCATTATTCCCCTGAATCAATTTTCGCTTTGGGATCACCAAATCCGTGCATTAGAGAGTGCTAGAAAGTATGTTGAAGCCTTAGACAACAGAAAGGTGGGTGATGCGAAAGATGCGAAAAATGATAACATATTTCTCGCTGCTCAGTCGTGTCCATATCAAGCAATAATAGTTGAAGACGCCGATACCGGCGAACGGCTGTATCCTTAAGAATGAACCAGTCTAACTCAATAGACTTTCAGCAGCTTGCCCGAGGATCCTATGTTTCTCTCCGTGAAGTATCTAGCCTGCGTGCGGACCGGAAGCGTGTGCAACTCTTTCGAGGACACAAGAGATCTACTATATCCCGACTGCATTCGGTTTGAAAGATAAGCTACAAAAGAATTCAGAGAGTTCCTAACTGCAAACAAGGACGGAATCATCGATCTGCAGTAAAAGTTCTTTCGCCAATCCAACTCGTGTAAGTCGGTGATCCTAATCCTTGAAATTCAGTTTCATCTTTTCTCGAGGTTGCACGATCCGGAGGGCGAGCAATCCATCCGCAGAGCAAACAACATAGAACCTCGGGAAGGGGTTTAGTGAACCATCCGAATCCGTATTTGTGAGAAACGTTTACGATTTATCCAAGTGTAGGTTTGTGGTAGATCCGTGGAAACAGGTGTCAGCTAGGTCAAACCCTGATACAAAATTCACAAAACGACAACAGACTCTCATTGATCGCCTGAAAATACTCTGCACAAGGGTATTGGAAGAAACTCTACCGGTTCAGGTCGAAGAGGTATGGGGGGTTTGAAAGCTTTTTTTGGGATAAGGAAAATCCCAGAGATCTCGACTTGTGTCTCAAATACAGAGGAAACGCGGACGCTTGGGATACTTTTATCCCGCTTATGGAGGAGGCAACAAAGATTGGTTGGGGAAAAGAAGATGTTTATCCCACGCCAGCAGATGCTCTCTCGAAAGTGATCTCGGAAAAACCAGAGCTTCTGAACCTTCGCCAGATCTACACATCTTGGATTAGGTACCTCACCTGACCTAAAATCTACAGAAGCTTCGTTCCCATCGAAACATATTCTTGGGATACAATAACGAAATACGTTCTGCGAGAAGGATTGCCGAGAGTGAATATTACAGAAATCGTGCAGCTTAATACAAAATTCCATCTAGTTACTCAAGCTCAAGTATTGGCATGGAGCAGAACTAGCCAAGATGTCGAGGCAAATCTAAGTGTCTACTCTGAAAGTGAACTCAAAACCAATCTTGTGAAGGAATTATTAGGCTTTGATGAACAACTGAACAAGCTCACGAAAGAACTGGACGGAAAAGCTGCTTTCTTCAAGAAGTGGCTTTCAGCCTCCGAAGATGACTTGCGGAGATACACTGATTATACAACTTGGACCCAGTTGATAGAATACTTGGACAATAACGATACAAAACCAGAATACCAAACGATGTCTATCGATCAAATGAAAATGCTTGCAGAGAAAGAGCGGACATCGATAAAAAGTGCCCATTCGGAAATTGAGGTCATCAATTCTATTCTCTATGCGCTATATTTCTGGAAAAAAGAAAAGCTTAGCCACATTGAGATTTTCGGGAGATTGGAACTTGAAGAGTACCTGGCCAAACAAGCCCTTCAAGATAGTAACAAAAGTATTGCAAGCGAGAAGCTAATTCGCAGCATTTTGAGAAAGTATCAACTCCCGGAACAAAATATCACAGCTGATAGAAAGTACAGTTGCACTGTTGTGTACACCGTAGTCGGAAAAAAACTCTGAGCATAATAACAGTGATTTTGTTCGGATTAGTCCTCTCTAATCATGCTACGACCTCTTTAGCGATATGTCGCCCATCTGAGACAGGATATAAGAGACACTGTCAACCACAACTTTGCGTTCAGGTCTAGGTCGCATTATCAAGCCGCCTAGTTCATTGTTCCATGATTTGTCTGTAACAGTGTGTTTAATTCTAGAGACAATATCACTTATAATGTAGCTTTCAGCTTCTTTCCTTTTTCCGAAGGGTGCCGCATCGTAGCTTCGTTGCAGTTTCTTTCGCAGCATGCGCTTGTCCAGCTTGATTCCTTTCTCGCGGATCAAAAACCAAATATCAAACACATCTCTAGGTTTCTTTCGCTGAAGCAAAGCGCGCATCTTCTCCACCAGAATTTCATTAAGACTCATTGTTGGTATCCTTGGGCTTTCGTTGAAGTAAGGTGAAACAGAGATCTTCATCCTCCTAGGTTCCTCAGCTGGGGTTGCAGTACTGAGATTGAAAGCGATATGATTCCTCTGTTGAAGTATGGATGTATAATACAAAGTGAAATCAAGTCCCCTTTCATTCTGATACTCGATCTCGGTTCTATCGAAGGTTGTAACGCCATGATTCCTTCCAATGAGACGCTTCACCTCCTCCAAAAAGGAATTTGATTCTTCGACAGTGAGGTTTGTAAAATCTAGATCCTCGCTGAACCTAGTTTCGTCAGGAAAGTAGACTTTCTTGATGCACGTGCCGCCTCTAAATGCCATCTTGCGAGAATATTTTGAGAACTCTGGCAGCTCTGAGATCAGAAGCAGAATCGTTGAGATTACAAAATCCTTTTCCACCGCCGTCCTTCCCGACCCCGTCTGATCTGGCCGCCTGTTCAAGGCATTTCTGTCGAAGTTCGAGTTCCTGACGAGGTCTACGAAGTCTTTACTCACGCCTCGACACTTCCCTTAACTGCCTGAGATACGATGAGCTAACTCGCAGATGCCATTTCTCAACGTACCTTGAACCTCTTTTCTCCCGGCCCCAATTGTATGTCGCTCTGGTCTTCGACACGAGTTCCTCGAGTTCGCCAACAAGTTTCTCCAACGCATCCGTAACCTCATCATGTGGCTTTTCACTTGAAGCAGTTTCCAAGAGAAATCCCAATCTTACAGCGACCGACTTCACACTTGAATAAGCCTTCTTTGCGATTTGTTCGAGTTCAGCGTAATCAATCGATTTGCTCAATGCCGCACGTGCCCAGGTGAGCGCCTCGCCTGCCCCGCCGATCTCTTTTGTGTAAATTACGGTGTCGACAATGGTTCTTTCGATAGTGGAAATTGGTAGTTGAGAACCTTCAAAGATAGACTGCGATACTCCTTTGTCAGACATTCCAGCGCGTGAAAGTACTGGAACAAGTGTTCCCCCGAGTTCCTTTTCGAACCTATTCAACATTGAACACCAGCTCGTAATTCTTTTGCGCTGTGCCTCGTTCTTCGGCATGTAGATGACGTGGTAGGAGTATGGAATCTGCGGCGAAAGGCCCCAGTGATTTGCAATCGCATTCAAGCCCAAATAGTATCTTGTCCCCTTGAAAACCCAAGGGATGACGTCGACTATCTTCGGTGCAAGACCAGTGCTCCGGTTCAGGTAGACGCCCTTTCCAATTCTCTTCAACACTCTCTTCGACTCTAGAAGAGACATGCTGTGCGTGAGGCTGTTGATGGATACAGTTGGCACAATGGTTTCCATAGCATCCTTTGTGGTGAGAAGCTTCGGAGCGTCTGGCTGGACCAGCTTCCTGTAGATTGCAGTCTCCGTGGCTCCGAATTCGGTCTTGGGCTCCCTGAGCATGAGTCTATTGCGTGAAGAAAGGAGATATAAGTATTTGATGGCTCATAATACGTCCTAGATATACGCATCAAGCCCATTCCTCGCATATTCTGTTTTTCTAGAGGTTTTGCTCGCTAAAGTTGCCCATGTCTCGCTTCCTTTTAAGATCTGAAGGTTTCTCAAAGGGCTGTTCGGCTGCAGGCAGTCTTGTTATTTCCTTTTTCTGGCGAGAGCTATTTTACGCTGGGATTACTCTGCTTACCATCGTCCACGTACCTGAAGCTCGAAGTATTGGCTCTATGCTTGCACTTTGGGCACGTGTAATCTCCGATGCCTGGTAAACCTGGTCCAAACCCAACTGACTTCTCGGCGAAGGCTGATCGTTTGAATCGAGCTCCGCACTCTGGACACTCGATTAATCTGCCGCGACCTCTCATTCCGAACAAAAGGAGTGATACAAGAACGACGACAACAACGAGAATAGCTCCGATCATGATGTATAAACCGTTCATGCTTCTTTTCACGTCCTCATTGATACTGTTGCTCCAAAATCGCTATACTCGTAAACTGGTGAATGCAAAAATCCCGAAACCAAGGTATAGTCTACTTCCATTTTGTCAGGATTTCTTCCCTGCGGAACGCGGCCCTTGCAAGTACGAACAAGATCACGTCAATAGCAGCCAGAGCCGCGATGATATAGAGGAGGTTGTTCGTGATCCCCAGATCTATCAAGCCGATTTCACCTGTGACGTAGATTCCAGCAAGCGGAATCACCGCCAAAGCTCCAAATTGCTGTGCGATACGTATGTCGCTCACCTTGGATGAAATGATAACGTTCCATTCTACGCTCAGTAGAGCCGCGAGAGGTACCATGATGAAGAATACAATGTCCGAATTCAGGTTGGGGAAAAAGTAGTACCCCAGATGGCTACGCGTCACAAGGTCCATGAGAGTCATGAATATTGTTGATCCTACGAGTATGCCAGCTACTGGTAGAATTAATGCGGCAATGCTCTTACCCAGCAAGATTTCGCTATCAGTCGTGGGAGTGGCTAGTAGCGGCTCTAGGCTTTTTTCGACTTTCTCACCCACCAAGCTGTAGGAGGCAATGGTTGTTGGAAGATAACCAGCGAGTATTAAGTAGAAGAAGCTAAACGCAGGGAGAAGTATAGCTAGTTCTGCGGGGGCCAATCTGGTTCCGCCATTTCTTTGCCCAGCATACCAGAGCACTCCCGAAATGAGGAATGCAACAAGGAGCGGCACGACGGCTATCGTGTAAATGATGTTCTTCTTTTTTCTGAATATTGCAAAGTCTTTGGACGCGATTATCCATGATTTCGAGAGCCTCATTTTTTATTTCATCTTCTCCTCTCTCACTAGTTTGAGATAGGCGGCCTCAAGGGAAGAGCCCACGACATTAATTGATTGGATGTGTCCTCCAGCCCTAAATATCGCATCCGAAATGGTGATGTTTTCTTTTTCGGGGTTTGTTACGTCTATGGTCAGAGTGTTGCCCTCTACGGCTATGTTACCAAGCGGCAGCTTCTTCAAAGCAGTTAGAATCGCATCGTTTACCTGTTCCAGTTGGATTACCGTTTTCTTTCCACTCACAGATCGCTCTAGTTCTTGCGGAGTACCGATTGCCATCAGTTTCGTATTCAGTATCGCAATCTTGTCGCAAATTCTCTGGGCTTCGTCCAGGTTGTGCGTGTTTAGAAAGATCGTCCTTTTCTCCTTCTTCAAGTCAAGTATGAAATCTCTGACTGTTTTGGCTGATTCTGGGTCCAAGTTAGCTGTTGGTTCGTCCATGAACAGAATCCTGGGATCGTGAATGAGAGCTCTTGCGATAGCTAGCTTCTGCTTCATTCCTTTTGAAAACGAGCCCGCGGAAACGTCCCGCTTCTCCCAGAGGCCAAGCAAGGTCAGAAAACGTTGGATGTTTTCCTTCCTCTGTTTCTCAGTGCAGTCGTAGAGCCTTCCGTAAAAGTCGAGATTCTTGTAAGCACTGAGTTCCTCGTAGAGTCCGACATTGTCAGGTACAAGCCCGATAATCTTTCTTATCTTTAGGGAATCAGCTTCATTGCCCACTTCGTATCCTGCTATTCTTGCCTCGCCACTAGTCTTTGAAATCAAGCAGCAGAGCATTCTGACAGTTGTGGTCTTTCCCGCGCCGTTAGGTCCAAGAAATCCAAATACTTCTCCTTCATCCACGTGGAGCGTGACAGAGTCAACAGCCGTTAAATTGCCAAACCTCTTCGTGAGGTTCTCAGCATCGATCATTGTAGAGCTCGTTCTCTCCATGTCCTGTCTTCTTTTCAGCTTTTCAATTCAATCAATTGAAATCCTTCTTCTCAAATAACACGAGACCAAGGCTCGAAGTGACCACGAAATACGCGAACATTATCGCAAGACCTTCAGGAATGGTTGCATTGTAACTGGATAACCCGCCTATCACGACTTCGTGAGGAGGATAGCCCGAGGAAGAGAGAACATTTGTGATTATCCCAGCACCATAAGTTAGAACATACCAAGGTTCGGAATTCGACAAGGCGGTTATCAGTGGTGTGATGTAGCTAAACCCGAACAATAGCAAAATCGCGGTCACAAGGATCGAATAGGAATTGTTCTTGAACACGGAGCTTACGAAGAATGAGACTCCCAATATGGGGAGGATATAGAAGAGAGCGAAAACGAAAGATTCGCCGAACTGATAAGGAATGTTAGATCCGAAGTAGATCGCGCCGTCAGCTATCGTGATTGCCGCGTAAACGCCGATTGCGATTGCGGAGGCTAAGAAAGAAGCTATCCATTTGCCAATAAAGATGGAAGATCTCCTTACTGGATTTGGTAGAAGATAATATCCCGTCTTGTTCTGAAATTCGGTGGATATTGCGTCAGCCCCAAAGAAAATACCGGTGAGAATGACGCACAAGCTTACTATGCTTCCCCACCATACTGAATAGAACGCCATTGGTGACGAAAGTTGCGCAGATGGTTTGTAGACGTACATCACTGCCATGATTGTTACTCCGATTGTTGCCACAATAGCAAGTAGAATGTAGAATCGTGTTGAACGAAGATAGTTCAGAAACTCGAATTCGGCTTGCACACCACATTGAGCAAGATTGGATGGAACCTTGTTGTTTGCCCGCTCGAAAGGTTGTTGTTGAGCTTCAGTACTAGTAGCCATCCATACACACATCCTTCAAACACTTTCTTTGATCAAGTTGAGATAGACATCTTCTAAAGCGGATGAAGAGGTCTTGAAACTATTGACTCCAAGCCTCAGAGAGACCAGCTCTGAGAGAATTTCCGCTGGGGTTTCGGCATTTCCAACAAACTTCAGCCTGAGATTACGGTCGTCTAACATCTCGACGCTCGTGACTCCATGTATCCTTCCTATTGTCTCGATGACTGCGCTATCTATGCGTGGGTTTGCAAAGCCAACTTCCAAAACCGAATCTCCTCCAGAGAATCTGCTTGTGAGATTCTGAATAGCATCGTACACCAGAAGCTTTCCATGATCAATAAGAGCAGTTTCGTCGCAGACATCCATCACCTCTGAGAGGAGGTGCGAACTCATGAAAACGAGTCTCTTGCGTTTCTTGAGATTTTTCACCATCTCTCGAACTTCGCTCATCCCTCTAGGATCCAGTCCGCCTGTTGGTTCGTCAAGAAGAATTATTTCGGGGTCACTAAGAAGCGTAGACGCAATGTTTACGCGTTGCTTCATCCCCTTTGAGAATTTCCCAACTTTTTCGTTCTCCCAATCATCCATGTGTACTTCGTGAAGAACTTCTTCGATTTTCTTGTTCCTGATCTCGGAAGGAACGCCCCGGTGTTTCGCGATTATCATAAGGGCCTCCCTTGGCGTGATAGAAGGATAGATTTCTGGCGTCTCAACTAATGCTGCTACGGCGGCCAGCGCCTTCTTCTTATCAGAGTGCACATCAAACCCGTTTATCAATGCCTTGCCAGACGACGCGTGAATCAGGTCTGTGAATATTTTGAGTGTGGTGGTCTTGCCCGCTCCATTGGGACCAAGAAAGCCAACACACTTTGCTCCTTCAATCCTGAGATTCAAATTGTCTAGGGCAGTGAAAGAGTTATACTCCTTTCTGAGTTTGATAGCCTCGATTGAGAGCACCAAACTCGCCACGAAATAATTTCTCGTCGAGATTACGTAGCCTTTCTAACGGCCGCTGTATCTTGCATGTTGTAATCTTTTCGCTGTTCCGCTTCCCTTCGCTCCCTTGTCGGCTTGCTCTTCCTACGCACGCCAATCACTATGACGGCTATACCGATTATGACAACGCCAAAACCGCCCAACACTAGCGGACTAGACGCTAATGTACCACCGCGCATTGGGGTGGCGACTATCTTTGAACTCGGTTGAGATGATGCGAAAACTACGTAGTAGTAATTTCCCGTGAGGTCCGTGTAACTCAGTGTTCCCCCTACGTTTGAATGAGGCGTAAGCGCATACTGGCCAATGTTGGCAGAGTTAACTAGATTCAGATCCTGGGCATGGATGAGTCCACTATTTGCTGCTGCAGACGTAATTGCTATACCGGAGGTCGCGTTGAGCATTAACTCTGATGAGACGTATTCGCCGCTTTGAGGTTGGCTAAAAGTAGTGATGACGGTAAGCCCTCGAAGCACGCCCACTGCTCCAACTGCAATAAGGACGACTCCAATTATAAGGACAACCACACCGATTATAACTATTGGTTTATTCATAGAAAAGATCCTTCCAAGATATCTTACATTTACAGAACTTAAATAGAAATGGAAAGGTACAAAATTTGTACCTTTCACCACATTTTATAACTCGGAAACAGCAAGAGCTATAGTGTAGTTGCCAGAGCCGAAATGATGGATAACGGAGCGGGCGATGTCACTCGCGATGAAGTAAGGAGCGCCGTAAGAAAAGCTATTCTTCTAAACGAATACTTGCTCCGCAGAGCTTGGGGAGTACTCTATCTTGCACTGGCACTCTCAATGTTCCTTTCTATCTTCGGAACCCCTGTTATTGATTCAATGGAATCAATCGGAGTCGCAAGTACGATAGCTCTGGACATGACCGCGAGCGGCTGCGCTGTGATTGCCATTCTTTGGGCATTCAAACGAGTCCGCAACACCGCTGAGATCACTCACGCCGAAGGCGACATAGCTTGGTCAAGGCTACTTGGATATCGCTTCGTGATACCTCTTTGGATTGCGATCAACGGGATCGTGATTTTGACGATTGCGTTTGCAAGTGGCCGAGTTTCGCTTGTTGACCTCTTGATACACCTTGGATTGGCGGTGTATCTGTATTATGCCCTGCGACTCTCTTTTACAAAGAAAATTCCTGCAGAGGCTGTTGTTTCGATCGGATCACTCTCGTTGAGTAGCGTTGCGTCACTCGCACTGTTGTCCATAGTCACAAGCCCTGGACCCTACGCTCTCCTCTGGGGAGCTACGATTGTCGCATGGATCTTTTCCGGAGTCTATGCGCGTACCAGACCAATTCCGGAGTTCGAGGAGGAGCGTACTGGGCTTGAGTGATGACGACGAAATCAAACGTGATTTTAGTAAAATCGTTACGGACGAGACCATTCGATCCTTAAACGAGCAGCTTAGTGACTCGACCTTCAAATCATCTACTCGAATCCTGATATTGGTGTTCCTTGCAATGGCTCGAAGGATGAGCTCAGTAGAACTTAGGACGCTCACAGGGCTGGGAAAGGGAAGCTTGGAGAATCATTTGAATAAACTTGAAGGCTTCGGTTATGTTACAATAAACAATGCAAAGTCCATCGGAGCAAGGGGCCCTCCGATGCAGATGGTAGAGATCACCAAGAAGGGACTAGATGCTTGCCGCGCGCTTGTGAAAAGTGTCTCGAGTTTGGCTCTTTGATAATCGCCATCGTCAGCAATTGCGACGTCATTCTTTCACCGAATATTTACCCATCGCCGTCCATAGTTTTACTCACAGACATCAAAAGGAAAGTACAACGTTCACGGTTTGATTTTTTGTCAAACGTCACTCATGTCGCGCCTTCATTTAATCGGGAGCACTACAGGTACAAAATTTGTACCTTTAGAACTTCTTTTTAACCGGAGTTTCTCACCGTTAGTCTTGACGACTGCATGGCATTGCCGATTGATGAAAGAGCCATCCTAATTGTCGGGCTTACTGTAATCGTAATCGTTGTGGTAATGCTAGTACGCGTCGCGACGGGCAGACGTGCTACCAACATCTGATTTTCCCACCCGATGGGAGTTAACACCCAGTTTTTCCGATCTAAAGTTAACAGAGCCGAATATTCACCTAGCGTCGTCCCAGGTTTTGCGCCCCACAATTTGATTTTTCTGGCTAACTTCGCTCAAGTTAGCATCGTACTAAATCGAGAGCGCTATAGGTACAAAATTTGTACGTGTGTGATGCATTGCAAGGAGATAGTCTCTCGGGATTTGGAGCATCTTGTCACCTAAATTGTGTAATAGCCTCACGGGATTGCCGAACCAAAGCAGGTGCGATTTTACCTTCGTCGTTGTAGCAACGAAATACTTGCATGTGAGCTCCTCACATCGAAGAAAAGCTATATGTCGTTCCAACGCTATTTTGGATGAAAGAATCCGACATCTGGTTCATTATTTCGTTCACTGCTCTAACACCTGTACAACGGCAAGGAATCATAAAGTTGGGTTTCATTTTCTTCAGCTCCTCAATAGTTCGTGGAATGATTCTTTCGAACAAAACTCCAGTAAGACGCATTCCCCTTATGATGGCATATATCCTATCTTCGCCGGTCAGCTCCTTGGCATATGAAAGTGTGTTAATCAGCCCGGCATGGGCATATCCTGTTATTACGACGAGCCCTCGATCACGCAGAATAAGAACGAGAGCCTGATCATCTTCGATAAGAGGATCTGGTTCTAATTTTCCATCCACCTCTGCAAAATGAGTGGGCATTCCCGTCTCGAAATCATTAGTTCTCGGGATTTGTCCCGTTACGAGCAAGAAATCATTAATCCAAAGACTTGTCCCTTTGTTTTCGACGATATCATAACCAACCTCTGACAATTCCGTCTTATTCGACGGTCGGAGATAGAAAGTTCTTCCATCTGGAAACTTTACAAAATGATTTCGAAACGAATAGGGATGCATCAACAATGGCTTCTTTGTTTTTCCTATTTTGTTCTTGATATCAATCAACCCACCGGTGTGGTCAATGTGTCCATGGCTGGAAATCACTGCTTCACAATCACTTAGATTGAGGCTCAATACCTCGGCATTGTGAGTTGCCGCATTTGGATCCAGGCCACAATCGAACAGGATTTTTCTTATCTTTGAATCGATTTCAAGACTTGAACTGCAGAGAAGCCATGTTCAGCGAGTAATGGTTTAGTATTCCAATCATCCCTCAAGTGAGCTCGCTTTGCAATCTCTGTGTTTGGCATTAAGACATCCACAGAGTTGTCGACGAAGCAGGCTAGTTGCACACTTTCGGCTTCCCTGGGTTTCAAGATAAAATGTGACACTCTTTTTGCATTTAAAAAGGATTCAAAGAAATTCAGACAACGTTTCTGGGTCAACTAAGTATAGTCTAGGTGGTTTCGACTAACAAGATAGAGCGAACACACTGGGCTGTCTTCTATGCCATCAACAGATCTCGAATAGATATCACTCAGGTCAGAAACAAATGTAAAGAGTTTCGTATTTCGAAACTTTGGATTGATCTCGAAGCCTATGCTAGAAACGAAATGAGCGGATCTCAGGATCTCTTTCTACCCTGGGAAGAGTTTGCTGGTCGTTGCAGAATGTACGGTATCAACGCGAATGACTTTTTGCCAAGTAAACCACTTCCAGAAAACGATATTACGACCTGCCCAACTGAGGTATCATTGATTTCAACTAATGTCCATCGACGAGCGCATAGATGAATTGGAATTCAAGATGAGCAAACTGTACGAGATTATAGTTGATCCAAAGCGAACTCACTTCAACCGCGTGATAATGGATTACAGCCTATCTCGGAACGAGGTTAACAAAATATTCGGTCTCATGGATGAAATCACAACCAAAACCGATCTAAAAAATATAGATGCGTTCGGAGCAGAGGTGGGTAAGCTCGTACCTCGTTTAAAGGAAGAGCGACACTTTGTTGAAGCGATTGTCAGAGCTCTGTATGAGGATGGAAGGTATCAAGACGTTTTCAAGAGGTTCTACGAGCGCTAAATTCACTTTATTCTGACCTTGTAATATTCATTTGAATCTTTCTTCAACTTGAATCTTGCTTCTAAAATGCCATTGACAAACGATGTCTCAATTGATCGAGGGATCACCGGAACGTAGAAAGGAATTGCAGCAGCCAGGTTTTCGCCACCTTTCAAGCTGCTGGTCCTGAGCACTAAGCAGTTCTGGGTGACTTCGATCTCCAAGTCTTCTTTCCTGACACCGAGCATAAGAGCGACCAATCTCAGTTCGTTGCGCTTTGTGTCCACCGTTGTCTCGATTACTGGATCTCTATTCCGCCATTCCAGAAACCTCCTGCGAATTTCAGAATCGAAAGTTGCAAGCCCGTCGCGATTTCTCCCTGAGATCCTTTCAGGAAGCATCAAAGGTTGTCTAGGATGATTGACTGACTCTAATGAGTTCTCATCCTCGAGGTCTCTCAGTAACGACTCGGCTATCGCTTTCATTTGCTGCAACTTGTTGATGAGATAGATGTTTTGATTTGTGCTTATGCGATTTTTATCAGCATTATCTTCTGCTCGAAGAAAGTCCTGCATTAACTTGGATCGTCTGTAATTCCATCTGGCTTTTCTTCTACCGCTCCTCTTCTTACATTTGATGCGCGTCAAAAACGAAAACTCACCCTTGAAATAAATAACTAGATTGTCATGTCGACAGCCCACTCTGTTTGAGTTCCCTCAGTATCTGTCTTTGCCTTTCGGTTAGCTTTGTTGGAACAACCACTTTTACCTGGACGTATTGGTCGCCCTTTTTTGATGTGTCTATACTCGGTAATCCTTTTCCCCTCAGCCGCAGAACCGTCTCATCCTGAGTTCCCGGCGGTATTGTCACCTGGACTGTTTGTCCATATATCGTTGGAACTGGAATGCTTGATCCCAGTGCAGCGTCAGCGATATTGATAGAAACCTCGCAAAGCAAATCCTGTCCCTTTCTCGTGAAAATCTTATGCGGCAGCTCCTTGCAGATGACGTACAGGTCTCCATGTAGCTTCCTGAGATTTTCTTCCTTAGTCCCGCCTTCGCCTCTCAGTTTCAAAGTGGCTCCATCTTCAATGCCCGCTGGGATCCTTACTTCTATTCTTCTTGTTACCTCTATAGATCCTGCCCCACCACAAGCATTGCAAGGACTTTCCACGACCTGGCCGCTACCACCGCAAGTAGAGCATGTTATGATGCGTATCAAGTGGCTGAATCCAGTGGAACTTGACTCTTGTAGCTGCCCCTGGCCGCCGCATCTCGGGCAGATTCTCACTTTGGACCCAGGCGCTGCTCCCGATCCTTTGCATATTTCGCATCTTTCGGTTCCTGGAACTTCGATTTCCTTTGTTACACCGTTTGCGATTTCTTCAAGTGTTAGCTCTAATTCGTATCTAAGGGCCCTGTCCATGTCGTCGTGGCGTCTTTCCCTACGTCGATCACCGTACACGTTGCTTGTACCAGCGAAGAAATCTCTGAAGAATGAGTCAAAGATACTGCCACCGCCAAATCCCATATCGCGGAAGATCTCGTCAAAGTTAGCAGTCCTGAAAATGTCTTCTGATGAGTATCTGCTCTGGATTCCTTCATACCCGAATCTGTCGTATTCTGCTCGCTTTGAATCATCTGACAGCACGGCATACGCTTCTGAAATTTCCTTGAACTTCTCTTCGGCATCTTTGGATTTGTTTCGGTCGGGATGGTACTGCATTGCAAGCTTTCGGTAGGAAGCCTTGATCTGGTCTATCGAAGCATCCTTTGGAACGCCCAAAACCTCGTAGTAGTCTCGCTTTACCGACGAGGACATTCAAGGGATCACTCTTTAGCTACTGGATGATTTTTCGCTCTCTGAGCTGACCTTGTACTCTGCATCAACCACTTTCTTTTCTGACGCATCAGAGCCGGAAGAGTTTGAAGTCGAAGAACCAGGATTGGGCGCGCTGGCTGCTGCCTGTTGGTAAGCTATCATTCCGATTTCCTTTAGGACATTAGAGACATTCTCGGTCTTTTGCTTCATCGCTTCAATGTCAGTTCCAGCCATGGAATCCTTTAGTTCTTTGGACGCGTTATCCAGTTTCGTTAAGAGTTCTGCTGCAATCTTGTCTTTGAGATCAACCTTTGTCTTTTCCACCGTGTAAAGTAGGCTGTCCGCATTGTTTCGAATTTCAGCCTCTTCCTTCTTTTTCTTATCCTGATCGGCGTACTGCTCCGCCTCCTTTATCATTCGCTCCTTTTCCTTCTCCGATAGTTTGGTGGAAGCAGTGATTGTGATTCCGGTTTGTTTTCCGGTCGCTAGATCCTTTGCTGAAACGTTCAGAATGCCATTGGCGTCGATGTCGAAGGTAACTTCAATCTGCGGCACACCCCTAGGAGCTGGTGGGATTCCGGTTAAATTGAAGTTGCCCAAAGACACGTTGTCTTGAGCCATTGCCCTTTCACCCTGCAATACATGGACCGTGACAGCAGTCTGGAAATCTGCAGCAGTTGAGAAGATCTGGCTCTTTTTCGTGGGAATAGTAGTATTCCTCTCGATCAGCTTTGTGAAGACGCCGCCAAGAGTTTCCACGCCGAGTGAGAGGGGAGTCACATCCAAAAGTAAAATGTCAGTCACTTCGCCTGCAAGTACAGCACCCTGGATTGCGGCGCCCATTGCAACGCATTCCATGGGGTCGACTCCGCGCTCGGCAGTCTTCCCCATGACCTTCTCGACAAAGTTCCTCACGATCGGCATCCTTGTCGGACCACCAACGAGAATTATCTTGTCGATCTTATTGGGTTCAAGCTTCGCATCTTGAATTGCTTGAATCATGGGATGACGACACCTCTCAATCACGGGGGAAATCAGCTCTTCAAGCTTCGCTCTTGTAAGAGTGAGGTTGAGGTTCTTTGGCCCTGAAGAATCTGAAGCGATAAAAGGCAGATTGATCTCCGTAGTCACAGTGGTTGACAACTCTATCTTTGCCTTCTCGGCTGCCTCTCTTACCCTTTGCATGGCAACCTTGTCATTCTTCAAATCAATTCTTGATTGCAATTTGAATTGGGAAACGACATAATCAATCAGAATGTTATCCATATCGGTTCCGCCGAGCTGGGTGTCGCCGCTTGTGGATTTCACCTCAAAGACACCAGATCCGAATTCCATGATGGTTACATCCAAAGTTCCACCGCCTAGATCGAAGACCATGATCTTCTGATCCTTGCCTGCTTTGTCTAGACCATAAGCCAGAGATGCAGCAGTAGGCTCATTTATGATTCTGACAACTTCGAGCCCTGCAA
>Ga0209061_1001162_pt1 | contig 47523 bp, 34 predicted proteins | sample Coa_R1_10_FD_187157 | JGI IMG/M metagenome (GOLD analysis project Ga0209061, IMG submission 187157) | Surface soil microbial communities from Centralia Pennsylvania, which are recovering from an underground coalmine fire - Coalmine... | ecosystem: Environmental > Terrestrial > Soil >...
GAAGCGCAGAGCCGCGGTAAGACCCGGGCTTCTCGGGCACGCGGCAAGGAAGCGCGAAGCCCGCAAGGGCAACCCCGTGAGGGGTGCCGTATGAGACTATCGCTTACTCAGCGGCAACGGTCCTCCTCGCATGGCCTGTCCAGGGCGGCCGAGAGGAGATCGACGCCGGGGCAGCTTGCCGGCAGGAGCCTCCCGGTCCTGCGCTCCCCGAAGCTCTTCGCTGGTGCCGCTGCAACCGCATCGACCCCGCGAGCTCAACGAGCTGACGGCCGACAACCAGAGCCGTTGGCAGCGCTGCCATCCGCGCTCCAAGGCCCGGCGACGGGTTCGATGGCCATGGGTTGATCCCCATGTCTGGGATCGCGAGCGACGCACGACGCCGATCGCCTGCCGGCCCGTGCGGCTACGACCGCTGGTCCCCGGCCTCGCGTGCGAGCTCCGTGCCCGGCGGCTCGATCAGCGCCGGCCCGTCGTTGGCGACATCGTTGACCAGCGAGCTGATCGGCCTCGTGCTCAACCACTCGTCCGGGCAAGGCATGAGCAGGTCCGCAACCTCGTCGGCCCCAGTGCCTGAATCCAGCCAGCGCGCCCAGCTGGTGGGAGGGAGGATCACCGGCATCCGGTCGTGGATGGGCCTCAGCACTTGGTTGGCCTGGGTGGTGAGGATGGTCACCGCAGGCACGATCTCGCCGCTGGCTCGGTCCGTCCAGCGGCCGAGCAGGCCAGCGAACACCAGACCTTCGCCCTGAGTGGGGCCGATGAGCATCGGCTGCCGACGTCGACCGGGCAGGGTGCGCCACTCGTAGAAGTGGCTGGCCGGCAGCAGTGCCCGATGCCGCTCGAGCAGGCCCCGGAACCATCCCGGTCGGAGCGCGGTCTCGGCCCGCACGTTGATCAGTTGCGAGAGGCGTCTCTCACCGGCCCAGGGAAGGGAGATTCCCCAGCGCAGGTGTCCGGCCCTCACCCGGTTGCCGTCGACCCGGAGCGTGAGCACTGGCTGGGTGGGGGCGATGTTGTAACGGGGTCGGATCTCGTCGACCTCGAACTCGGGCTCAAGATGGGAGAACTCCTCGGCCAGCTCACCACGCCCCCGGAGGAGTCCGAAGCGGCCGCACACGACCCGATCAGCCTACCACGTCGACAGGAGCCCGAACATGCATTCGCCTCTGGGCCATGGCGGACGGGAGGCGGCGAACCGCAGCCATCGGGACCCGCATGGGCCCGTCAAAGGTCAGCGCTCGGATCGCGGCACACCGTCCTTCTCAGGGGAGGGCGGCGATGATCTCGCGGTACTCGCGCTCGGGGAAGGCGCGCAGCGTCTCGGTGGTGATCGCCCCGGCCGATCCGATGGCAAGCAGCATCCTCGCCACCGTGGCATCGTCCGGCGCTTCGATCACGACCACCATGTCGTAGCGCCCCATGGTCAGGTAGAAGTCCTTGATGGTGGCCCCCATCGAGCTCCCGATCTGGCGGGCCCGCTCCAAGCGCGAGGGTCCTTCCTTGACGCTCTGGATCCCGGCGTGCGTGTAACGTGCCAGCGTCACGTAGGTAGCCATGGCTTGGCCTCCTCAACCCGTCCAACGCCAAACCTTCTCGACCCCAGTGTGGACGGTAGGGGTCGATGGAGGCCAACTCCTATCGTGGCTTCGCCTGCGGGACGCCTATCCGGGCCTCCCCTCCCCGGGGTCTGGTGGCTGCATGGGGACCCCCGCCAGCTGGAGGACGGTACTCACGAACTGTGCCTCCGGCAGGGCACCTACGAAGGCGCCACGTCGGTTCACCACCGTCCGTGGGACGCCCTGCACCCCGAACGCCCTCGAAAGCTCCGGGAACTCCTCGGCCTCAATCGTGGTCGATCGGACCAGCGGCGAGGCCAGGGCCATCCGGTTGGCCAGGCTCACGGCCTGGGGGCAATAGCGTCAGCCAGGGGTGGCGAAGACCATGATCTCGACCAGCTCCCGAGCCGCGGCCAGCCCCTGGAGGCTGGCTGGGCTCAGGTCGTGCGCACCGGTCGAGACGCGCTCGATCGCGTCCACCACGGTGGCGAACTCGAAGCCGGCGGGCAGCCCCTGCCAACGGATTCGCGGCTCCTCGCCAGGGGCGCCGACGGTCAGGGTCGGGACCTCAGCCACCTCGGCGCTCCCACTGCTGACGTCCACCACCTCGAGCTGGATCCGCTCGGGCGCCGCGGCGGCGAGGTCCTCAGCCATCCGCTTGGCGTCGTCGCAGGTCGGGCATCCGAGGCCGCTGGGCAGGATCAAGCGACCGCTCCCCGGCCGGGTGTACAAGATGAGCTGGACTGGACCCTGCAGGCGCTGGGCGAAGCGTTCTCTCAGCTGCTCACGGAGCCGGTCGGTCAGGATGCTCATCGGGACCCAACTCTATCGCGCCCGTGGCGAGCGACGCGCCCGGCCCGGCCGCCCAGCCTTCATCCGACCGTCCTCGTCCTGCCGCCCGGGCGGCGGCGCAAGATCGAGTACACGACCGGGATCACCACCAGGGTGAGGAAGGTCGAGCTGATCAGGCCGCCCTCCACCACCAGCGCCAGCGGCTGCGAGATCAGCCCCCCGCCCCCGGCCGTGCTCAGCCCCGAGGCCACCGGCACCAGGGCAACGATGGTGGCCAGGGCCGTCATCAGGATGGGCCGTATCCGAACGCTACCGGCCAGAGCCAGCGCCTGGTTGAGCTCGTGGCCAGAGCGATTCCGCTCGACGAAGTCGATGAGCAGGATGGCATTGGAGACCACGATCCCCAGCAACATGAGGACGCCCAGCAGCGCCGGCAGCCCGAGTGCCTGCCGAAAGGCATAGAGGGCGAGCAAGCTGCCGATCAACGCCAGCGGCATGGTGAGCAGGATCACGAACGGGGTCACCAAGGAGCGGAAGAAGGTGATCAGGATCACGAAGACGATCGCCACCGCGACCCCGATCGCCATCGTCATCTGGGTGAAGGCCCGCTCCAGATCCTGGTTGGAGCTGCCCGAGTCGAGGCTGACGCCGGCTGGCAGGGAGAGCCGGTCGAGGCGGCTCGTGGCACGTTGGATCGCGCCCTGGGTGTCAGGGACGACCACATCGGCGGTCACCGTCACCTCTTGAGCCCCGTCCGCCCGGGTAACGGTGGCGGGGGCCATGGTGTGAGTGATGGTGGCCACCTCCCCTAAGGTCGTCCCCGGAGCTATCGGCAGCGACGCCAGACGATCGGCGGTGACGCTGGCAGGATCGAGCCGGAGCTGGAGGGCCTCGGTCCCCAGGGAACCGACCTCCTGGGTGCCCAGGGCGGCGGCCAGGGCAGAAGCCACCGCCTGCGGGGTGAGGCCGTGCGCTGCCGCCCGGGCCGGGTCCACGGCGACATCCAGCTCGGGCTTGGCGGCGGCTAGGCTGGATTTGACGTTGGTCAGCTCGCGATCACGGGACAGCTCCGCCACCACAGCGTCCGAGGCCCGCTGGAGGGCAGCGGGGTTGGTACCGCTCAGCTTGGCCTGGAAGCCGTTGGAGCTCGGCCCGAAGGACGCCACCGCCAGCTGCGCGTTCCCCGACCCGTAGAGACGGTCCAGACGTCGCCGCAAGCGGTCGGCGACCTGGGCAGCATCGGCCTTGCGGTGGAGGCGGATCGAGAGGAGGGCCACGTTGGGGTTCGCGGCCGCAGTGTAGGCCCCATAGTCGGAGCTGCCGATGGACGTCTGCACCGTCTGCACCGCTGGGTCGGCCATCGCCGCTCGCTCGAAGGGCAGGAGACGCGCGTCCGTCTCCTGGGCCGTGGTGCCTGGGGGCAACGTCACCGTGCCCGTCAGCTGGGTCGAGCCGCCGAGGTCGAGGAAGTTCCGGGGGAGGACGGCCAGGGTCGCCAGCGAAGCGGCCAGCAGGCCGAAGGCCACCAGCAGCACCCCCGCCTTGCGCCAGGGTCGATCGAGGACCCAGGTCAGCAGCGGCCAGTAGCGCCGGGCCAGCAGCCCCGTCGGCCCGGCCGAGGGCGAAGTGGCCACGGGGGCGATGGTCGGCCGACGCAGGACCAGGCTGACCAGGACCGGGATCACGGTCAGGGCGACCAGCAACGAGGCCAGCAGCGAGATGGTGACGGTCACCGAGAAGGGGAGGAAGAAGCGGCTGACGATGCCCCCCACCACCCCGATGGGGAGGAAGACGGCGACTGTGGCCAGGGTACTGGAGATCACGGGGGAGGCCACCTCGGCGGCCCCGTTCACGGCCGCCTCCAGGGGGGGCTCGCCGCTCTGGAGGTGCCGGTAGCTGTTCTCAAGGACCACGATCGCGTCGTCCACGATGCGTCCAACGGCGATGGTCAGGCCGGCCAAGGTGAGGACGTTGAGCGAGTAGCCGCTCAGGTCCGTCCCCAGCACGGCGACCAGCACGCTGGTGGGCAGGGAGACGGCGGTGACCAGCGTCGCCCGCAGGCTTCGGAGGAAGAGGAAGATCACCAGGACCGCCAGCAAGGCGCCGAGCAGGCCCTCGAGCATGAGGTCGTCCAGCGAGGCGCGGATGTCGTCGGCCGCGTCGTAGGTGAGCTTCAGCTCGTCGTTGGGGCTCAGGTGAAGACCTGCCATCCGATGGCGGACGTCATTCGAGAGCGCAACGGCGTTGCCGTTCGGGGTTGGGATGATCTGGATCTCGAGAGAGGGCAGACCATCGGTCCGCGACAGGCCATTGACCGGGACCGAGGTCTCCTCCACGCTGGCCACATCCTGGAGGAGGACCGGCGGCGGTGGGCCCGCCGTTCGCGCGGCCATGGGGGCAGGCGTCGCCACCGGCAACGACCTCAAGTCGGCCAAGGTCCGCAGCTGGCCATGGACCGTCACCGGCAGCGACCGCCCGCCCTCGAGCGACTCGCCGGCGGGGAGGTCAACCTGGGCCGCGCTCAGCGCCTGCTCGACCTGCGACACCGAGATCCCATGCGCCGCCAGCCGGAGCGGATCGAGCGTGATCTCCACCACCCGCTGTGCCCCACCTGAGACCTTGACCTGAGCCACGTCCTGAGCGCCACGCAAGGCGGGCTCGATGACGTCGTTGGCCTCCTGGGTGACACGGGCCAGGTCGCCATCCCTCGCCGCCAGCGAGTAGGTCATCGACGGCGCCGAGCTGAAGTCGAAGGTCTGCACGACCGGCCGGCCGGCGCCGGCCGGGAGCTGGATCTGGTCGAGCCGCTGGTTCACCGCGTCCAGGTCCTGCTGCAGCGACGAGTCGAGGTCGAACTCCACCACCACCTCCGAGTAGCCCTGGGAGGAGGTGCTGGTGACGTGGGTGGCCCTGGGCAACCCCGCCAGCCCGGCGTCCAAGGGCTGGCTCACGTCGCGGTCCACCTGCTGGGGGCCGGCCCCAGGGTCGGGGACCAAGATGAACACGGTGGGGAGCTGGATCGAGGGCAGCAGCTCCTCATCGATCCGGGTGGCGCTGAAGGCCCCACCGGCCATGAGGATCGCGGCGAACACGATCACGACCGCCCGGTTGCCCAGGCACCAGCGGATGATGGCGCGCATCAGGTGCGAACTCCCCTCCAGCGACCCCGCCGCAGAGGCGCGAGGCCACATCTTTACAGAACCTGCACCGCGGCTCGGCCTCCCCGAGCCCCACTCAGACTACGGCCGCCGTGCAGGCGACGTCACCGTTCTCGAGAGATCGGCACGGGCCGGGTCGCTCAGGGCACGAGGTTGATCAGCCGGTCCGGCACGTAGATCACGCGGGTCGGCCGGTCCCGACCGAGGGCGCGCCGTACCGCCTCACTGGCCAGCGCCCGCTCGGTGGCGGCGCGCTCGTCCAACCCTGCCGCCACCTGGAGACGATCCCGCACCCGTCCCCCGACCTGGACCACCAGCGTCACCTCCGGCTCGGCGGCCAGCTCGGGATCGGCCGTGGGCCAGGCGGCGTCCGCGCACAACCCCTTCCCTCCGAGCCGCTCCCAGAGCTCCTCGGTGATGTGCGGGGCCATGGGGTGGAGCAGCAGGATCATGGTTCGCACCGCCTCCTCCCACGCCGCTCCCCGCTCGCCGCCTCGCTGCAGGTAGTCCTGCATGACGTTGGCGAACTCCATCAGCGCGGCCACGGCGGTGTTGAAGCGAAAGCCCTCGTAGTCCGCGGTCACCCGCTGGATCGTCTGGTGGGTGCGGCGACGCAGCAGCACGGGGTCGGCCCCGCCACCGGTCCCGGGGAAGCCCTCCGGCTCCAGCACCAGGCGCCAGACGCGTTGCAGGAACCTGACCGCTCCCGACACCGCCTCATCGGTCCATTCGGCATCGTCCTCGGGCGGGGCGATGAACATCTCGTAGACACGACCGGCATCCGCCCCCTCCCGGCGGACCAGGTCGTCGGGGGCCACCCCGTTCCCGTGGGACTTGGACATGACCTGTCCACCCCGCTTCACCATCCCCTGCGTGAACAGGCGGGTGAAGGGCTCGCTGGCCTCGACCAGCCCGGCGTCGTGCAAAACCTTCTGGAAGAACCGCGAGTAGAGCAAGTGGAGGATGGCGTGCTCGACGCCGCCGGTGTACTGGTCAACCGGCATCCATCGGTTGGCCAGCTCAGGGTCGAAGGGCCGGGCCTCCTCGTGCGCGCTCGTGTAGCGCAGGAAGTACCAGGACGAGTCGATGAAGGTGTCCATGGTGTCGGTCTCGCGCCGAGCCGGTCGGCCACAGGCCGGGCACGAGGTCTCGTAGAACTCGGGCAGCTCGGCCAGGCGTCGGTAGGTCCGGGGCAGCAGCACCGGCAGCTGCTCCCTTGGCACCGGCACCACCCCGCAGGAGCCGCAGTGGACGATGGGGATGGGGCAGCCCCAGTAGCGCTGGCGTGAGATCAGCCAGTCCCGCAGCCGGTATTTGGTGCTGCGCGCGCCGATGCCCAGCCGCTCCACATGGTCGGCGACGGCGTCGAAGCCGGCACGGCTGTCCAAGCCCGAGAAGGGGCCGGAGTTGACCATCACGCCCGGCTCGACATAGGCCTCCTCAAGCTCGCCACGCGGCCCCGAGGGAGGCGCGATCACCTCTCGGACGGGCAGCCCGAAGCGTCGGGCGAACTCGAAGTCGCGCTGGTCGTGACCAGGGACCCCCATGATGGCCCCGGTGCCATAGCTCATCAGCACGTAGTCCGCCACCCAGATCGGCACCCGCTCCCCGTTCAGGGGGTTGACGGCGAACCCGCCCGTAGGGACCCCGGTCTTCTCCCGCTCGGTCGAGAGGCGATCGATCTCGCTCGCCCGCCGGGCGCGTTCAACGTAGGCCTGGACCTCCCCGCGATGCTCGGCGGTCGTCACCGACTCCACCAGCGGGTGCTCGGGCGCAAGGACCATGAACGTCACGCCGAACAACGTGTCCGGGCGGGTGGTGTAGATCCGGAGCCGTTCGTGCTCGAGGCCGACTACCGGAAAGTCCACCTCCAGACCGTGGCTACGCCCGATCCAGTTGGCCTGCATGACCCGGACCTTCTCCGGCCAGTGCTCCAACAGGGCCAGGTCGTCGAGGAGACGATCGGCGTAGGCGGTGATGCGCAGGAACCATTGCTCCAGGTCACGCTTCTCGACCGCAGCCCCACACCGCCAGCAACGGCCCGAGATCACCTGCTCGTTGGCGAGCACGGTCTGGTCGACCGGGCACCAGTTGACGGGAGCCATGGCCCGGTAGGCCAGCCCACGTTCGTAGAAGAGCAAGAAGAGCCACTGCGTCCAGCGATAGTAGGAGGGATCGCAGGTGGTGACCTCACGGCTCCAGTCGTACAGGACCCCCAGCATCGCCAGCTGCTCCTTGGCCCGGGCGATGTTGTCGCGGGTCCAGGTCTCAGGATGGATGCCAGCCTTCATGGCGGCGTTCTCGGCCGGCAGGCCGAAGGCATCCCATCCGAAGGGGTTGAGCACCTCGTAGCCGCGCATGCGCTGGAAGCGTGAGTAGAGGTCCCCGATCACGTAGTTGCGCATGTGGCCCATGTGCAGGTCCCCGCTCGGGTACGGGAACATCACCAGGTTGTAGTACTTGGGCCGGTCGGAGGTATCGGCGGCCCTGAGCACGCCGCGCTCCTGCCAGATGCGCTGCCACTTGGGCTCGATGTCCTGAGGCACGTAGCCACGCCGCTTCGTCACCGCCATGAGAATTCCACATGTTAGCGTCGAAACGATGCGAAACCTCTACGCACCCTGGCGCATGGAATACATTGAGGGGCCTGCACCGCCCGGCTGCCTCTTCTGCCGCCTCTGGACGGCGCCCGCCGAGGAGGACCGCCGCAACCTCGTCGTGCGGCGGGGAGACGGGGCCATGGTCGTGATGAACCGCTTCCCGTACAACAACGGGCACTTGATGATCGCCCCCAGGCACCACACCGGCAGCCTCACCGGCCTCAACGACGAGCAGACGCTCGCCGTCATGCGTCTGGTCCGGCGGTCGCTGGAGGTCCTGCAGAGCCTCATGAGGCCCGAGGGATTCAACGTCGGCCTCAACCTCGGTCGGGTGGCAGGAGCCGGCATCCCCGACCACGTCCACGTCCACGTGGTGCCCCGCTGGGGCGGTGACACCAACTTCCTCCCGGTGCTCGGAGAGGTCAAGGTGATCAACGAGCACCTGGAGCGAACCTGGGAGAAGCTCGTCGACGGCTTCGCCGCCCCCTGAGGCGCCATGGCGGCGGCCACAGGCCGACCCTCTCCCCGAGCCCCGGCAACCGCCTCTCGTCGGTCATCGCCTGGTCCGCCGGCGACGGCAAGCGACCCGCGGCTACGCTATCATTTCGCCCGGCTAGGGGGAGGGTGTCAAGGTCGTCTACAACTCGTCGGGTACGCTCGCAGTAGGGAGTTCGCTTGGGTTCGGTCATCAAGAAGCGGCGCAAGAAGATGCGGAAGCACAAGCATCGCAAGATGCTGAAGAAGACGCGTTGGCAGCGCCGCGCGCACGCCTAGCCGAGAGTCCGCACCGCGCCGTCGTCTGACCGAGGCCCGCCCACGTGGAGGAGGGGAAGAGCCTCGCCTCGGTGCCAGGCCTGAGCATCGGCCCGTCGTCGAGGGCGGTCGAGGCGCTCCCGGTGTCCAGGGTGGGGTGCGCCCCCTCGAAGCCGGCTAAGGCGGGTACGTCGCTCCTGTTGCGTGGCCTCCCCAAGCCCTCATCCCCCGGCTAGGGGTCGCCTCCTGCCAGGGCGGTTGGAGCCTACGACGATCGCGGCCCGTCCGCCCCCTCGGGTTGGTGACGCCCGGAGCCCAGCGGTGGAGACGGTTGGGGCTCAGAGCGGATGGACCAGCGTCCCGGCGCGGGCCCGGATGCGATCCACGGCCCGGCCCTCCCGGACCGCCACCTCCAGGAAGCCCATGGAGCCCTCATAGACGAAGAGCTCACCCGGAGGGGCCTCGCTGAAGGTCCTCGCCACGGTCCGGACCTCGGTGCCTGCGATCCGGAGCCCCCGGGCCGGTGGCTTCACGCTCGTCACCAGGTTCCCGAAGTCGTCGACCCAGAGCACGGCTGGTCCCGAGAGAGGCAAGACCTGCAAGTCACCTTCCAGCGGCCGGCCCAGGGTGGAGGGCGATCGGCCGGCGGCCAGGGCGGCCGCCGCCGGAGCGAACACGTCCCGCCCCTCGAAGGTCGGCGAGGCCCAGTCGGGCCGGGTCAGCTCGATCGCCGTCGTCGGCCGTGCCGGGGACGAGCCCGTGCTGGTCGCCTCGGCCAACAGCAGGCCGAACACCCCGTTGTCCGGCCCCACGTACCAGGAGCCACCGAGCGCGAAGGCCACCGCCCGGCGGGAGCTCCCGACCCCCGGGTCGACCACGACCAGGTGCACCGCCCCGGGGCCGAAGTGACGGGTTCCAGCCCAGAGCACGAAAGCCCCCGAGATGATGTCGAAGGGCGGCACGGTGTGACTGACGTCGACCAGGATCGCGCCGGGACAACCCTCCAGCAACCGGGCCTTCATGGCAGCCACGTAGGGCGACCCCGCGCCGAAGTCGCTGGTCAGCGTGATCACCGTGTCCTTCCGCTGGGCCAGGCCGCCGATGGTCCTACCCTCCTCCCCGGAAGCCAACCTCGGGGGAGGACCGGCGCGCTCCCCGGAGGGGAGGTCCATCACCACGGCCAAGAGGCCCCGACGGTCGTCTCCGGCGCGGCAAGCAGCCGAGGAGCCCCGGGGAACCAGCCCTCCATCCGCCCCCGTGGGGCCGACACCTCGGGGACAGCCCCAGGCGAGCGGGGCGCGTCGGGGGCCGTGACCGGCGCCCTTGCCCCCGCACGGCAGGGGCGGATGTCACCGGTATACTGGCCCCGTTCACGGGGCGATAGCTCAGCCTGGGAGAGCGCCTCCCTCGCACGGAGGAGGTCGGCGGTTCGAATCCGCTTCGCTCCACCACCCTCGTTGCCCTGCCGCCAACCCGCGGGGCGCGGCACCGAGCTGCGGCCACGGCTGGCCACCGCACCCCGCTCATGCCCGTCCATGGTCATCCACCTCCCCTTACCAGTCGTCGTCCAGGTCGTCGGCGCCGAACTCACCCTCGTCTCCTCCGGGGTCATCCTCTGCCTCCGGGCCCGACTCACGGCCTCGACTGGTGGCGAAGGTGGAGATCAGTCGACGCAGCGCCTGGGCACCGCAATGAGGGCAGGCGGGGTCGGGCGCATCAAAGCGAGGGAGCAAAGCCGAGGTGCGCTTCCCGCATGACTCACATCGGTACTCGTACAGCGGCATATGACGGCGATGATGATTATCACGACCAGACCGACCACGGCAACGGGGGACGTCGCCAAGCCGAAGACGCGCCCACCGCCGCAGCCCGGGGCAAGCCGACCTCATCGGGGAGGAAGGGCAACGGCCTCAGAAGTTGGAGACGGTCCAGAAGAGCACCATCCCCCAGGCGTTGCCGGCAAGGCGAGGGATCGACCCGGCGATGACCAGGAGCAGGCCTACCAGCACATACGTGGCGGCCACCGTCGGCGGTTGCTGGTAGAGCACGATCTGAACCACCGCGTGGAGAACCCCGAACCACAGGGCGGCGATCCCAAGCGCTCGCCAGGTGAGCGGCCCGGGCCCGATCAGCGTGCGCTGGGCCAGCGCCAGCAGGTAGGCCATCCACACCCCCTCGGCGAGCCCCCAGAAGGGGAGGTAGAGCGCAAGCACGGCCACGATCCCCAGCTGGCGTCGGGCGACGTCGAAGTGTGAGGTGGTCAGGCCGTGCCGGGCCGCAGCCACGAGCAGGATGAGGTAGACAAGGCAGTAGGCGCCGCCCAACAGCACCGAACCCCGCCAGCCCCGTCGACCGAGGCCGATCACGGCCGGCGACTGCCGACGCAGGAGCATGGCGACGGGAGCGGCGAGCAGCGCCAACTGGATGACCAGGCCCGACCAGAAGGCACGCGGCTCGGGGTAGGTGGGGATGAGCCTCGCCACGATGGCCCCAAGCATGGGAGCGAGCAGGGCCACGACCTCTGGGACACCGAGGCACGACCAGCCACCCGGACGATCCCGCATTCCCCTCAACGGGGCTAGGATACCCCGGCATCGGGCGACCGGCTGAGGCTCCCCGCAAGGCAGGCTTGGGCTGCCAGCCATCGCCAGCCCAGATGCCACCCCGAGCCAGGCCCAGGGGCGGGCCATGGGTGGCACGCCGGCCGATCCCCCGGCGTCGGCCGATCACGCGAGCCCGGCGACCCGTTCGCCCATCCAGGCCCCAGCGGCGGCCAGCCGACCGCGAAGGGAGCAGGCCACCGCCGTCGCAACGCCCCCCGGCGGCTCGCCCTGTCCCAGCAGCGCCAGGCCGGCCAGGAGCCCGGGCCGGCTCCGGCCACCGACCAGGAGGGCATGGGCCCAAAAGGCCAGCTTCTGTCGCCACGAGCCCCAACGCAGGATGGCCAGCGTCTCGTTGTAGGCGACCACCCAGCACCTGGCTGCCGAGGTCGGATGGGTACCTCCGGGGCGGGACATCGGGTAGCGATCGACGACCGCCGAGGGGTCGTAGACCAGCTTCCAGCCTTGGCGCCGAAGGCGGAGGCAGACGGCCAGCTCCCACATCGGCTGGTCATCGCCGCACCCACGCAGGTGCGGATCGAGCATCCACAACTCCCGTCGCAGGCTGAAGTTGACGCCCTTCAAGAGATCGACGAGGCACACACCCCCCCGGCTCAGCGCCAGACGCCCGAGCATCGGCCCGTACCACGCCAACCGTCCCACCTCCCCTGCCGTCCCCTGCACCGTGTCGTCCAGCCAATGGAGCACCTCACGTCCCCCCACGCCGCCCACCTCAGGCTGGCGGTAGTGCCAGCCGAGCCGCTCCAGCCAGTTGGACCGCGGCACGGCATCGTCGCCGGTCAGCGCCACGACGTCGCCGACGGCGGCATCCACCCCGGCCCGGATGGCATCCACCCCTCCGGTATTCCGCACCAGGCGAACCGTGACCGGGAACGGGGCGTGATGCCGCCAGCCCTCGACCACCGATCGGGACGCCAGGTCCGACTCCCGGAGCATGAGGACCACCTGGTCGGGCTTCCGTGTCTGCATCAGCAACGCCCGCAGGCAGGCATCCAGGTGCCGAGGACGCCCACGGCTGGGCACCATCACCGTGATCCTTGTCCCCAAGCGCCCAGCACGGAGCCCGCTCCCTGGAAAGGCACGGCGCACGTCGCTGGGGCGGGCGAGGCCCCCCGAGGCCGTGTCGCCGGCATGGCTTCCCACGCCGATGGATACGTCCCCGGACCGGCGGTGGAGGACGTCGCCGCCGGGGACGGTCGATGCCGGGGCGGCTCAAGTCCCGGGCTTGTCCACGCAGAACGGGCCGATGATGAGCGAGTCCAGACCGGAGGTGAAGAAGGCCCGGAGAGCGTCGAGGGCAGCGTCGACGACGGGCTCCTCCCTCACTCGGAAGGCGGTGCTGAGCACCACTGGCACCCCGGTGAGGCGACAGAAGCACCGAATCAGCCGCCAGTAGAGGGGTGAGCTCGTCTGGTCCACGGTCTGGACCGCAGCCGTGCCATCCGCCTCGATCACCGCCGGGATCACCGCCGCGGCGTCCTGGCGGACCCGGCAGGCCATGGTCCCAAAGGGCGCGTCGTCACATCCCTCGAAGAACTCGCCCACCCGCTCCCGCAGCACCGAGGAGATGCAGGGACGCCGAGGCCACCGATCCTGCAGGATCCTGCTCGCGCGATCCGAGCCTCTCGGGGCCCGGGGGTCGAGGAGGATCGAGCGCTGGCCCAGCCCACGGGGGCCGAACTCGGAGCGACCCTGGAACCAGCCCACGCTCCGGCCGCGGGCGAGACGGTCGGCAGCGGCCGCGGCGGGATCGTCCGTCCGCCGGTACGTGAGCCCGCAGCCGGCGAGGAGGGCCTCGATCGCCGTGTCGCTCTCCTCCCGCCCCCAGTCCACCCGGCCGATCGGGGCGATCCTTCCTCGCCCTCCCAGCGCCAGCTGGGCAGCGAGGGCTGCACCCAAGGCGCTGCCATCGTCGGCCGCGGCCGGCTGGACCACGACCCGATCGACGACGCCGCTCTCCGCGATCCGGCCGCAGACCTTGCTGTTCAAGGCCAGCCCGCCGGCCAGGGCCAGCGTCCGGCAACCGCTCAATGCCACCGCGCGTCGCGCCAGGGCGAGCATCGCCCCCTCGACGGCCTCCTGCGCGGCGAAGGCGATGTCTCGATGGAGGTCCTCGATCGGCGCCTCGGGGCGCCGGGCCGGGCCGAAGGCCTGCTCGAGCGCGGAGAGGTCGTGGGGGCCACGCCCCAGGAGGCAGGCCCCGTCGACCAGGTAATCGTCCTCCCCGACCAGCAGGAAGGACTCCATCGAGCAGCCCCGCTCCCCCCAGGCGGCGAGCTCCATGACCTTCCACTCCTCCGCCAAGGGCCTGAAGCCCAGGTACTGCGTGATCCGAGCGTAGAAGAGCCCCAGGGAGTCCGGGAAGAGCTTGCGCTCCAGGAGCTGGAGGCGACCGTGCCGCCTCACCCAAAGCGAGGTGGCGGTCCGTGTGCCCCGCCCATCCGCAACCAAGACAGCCAGCTCAGGGGCGTCGCTCATCGCTGCCGCCCCGAGCGCGTGGCAGTAGTGATGCCCCAGCCGGAGCACAGGGCGAGCGGAGGAGAGGCCGACCGCCCCGCCGATACCGGACCCGGACCCTGGACCGCGTCGCGAGCGGGCGAAGCTCAGCGCCATCTCCCCCAGCCACTGCCGGCTCGGCCGCACCCTCCCACGCAGAAGGGTGAGGAGGTCGTGACCGAGGGCGAGGAGGGGCGAGGGTCGAGAGAGGCCGATCGCCATGATCTGGTCGGGGTCGATCTCGGCCTGGACGAGGGCGGCTCGCACCGCCTGCGTGGGGAAGCCGCCCTGGTGCCTCACGCGGCTCATCCGCTCTTCGGCAGCGGCGAACGCCACCTCCTCGTCACAGAGCAGGCAGGCCGCGGCGTCGTGCGCCCCGGCATTGATCCCCAGCGTCCACATCCAACCTCACCGTCGCCTTCCTTGTCATGCCGCCCCGGCACCTCCCTCCCGCGATGGGCCCCGAGCGCGGGCGGGAGGCGATGACCAGCCGGAGGCCAACGCCGGCCGTGGCCCCGGGTCGCAGGTCCAGGCGGATGGGGCAGCGACCGGGAGGCTGGCACCCGGCCCCGACGGCCACGACCGACGGAACCCCTCCACCACCGCAGGGGGACAGGTCCTGCGACGGATCCGACCCGGGGACCTCCATGCTCTCACCATGGCACGAGGCCCCCGCTCGCCTTCGCGTTCGATCTCGACTTGCGACGGGGCCAGCCGCCTCCCCGCGTCGCCGTCCCTCGCCTCGAGGCCACCGGCCAGCCGCCTCCGACCAGGTCGCGCCTCGCCCGGGAGGCACGGTCCTCGGTCAGAGCGCCCGACCGTCGCCCAGCGCCGAAGGGGCTCGGCGGCGCCAGGGAGCCGATGGGGCACCGCGGCCTGGGAGGGCTCCCGCCGCCCCGGTGGGAGCGGTGCAGGGAAAGGCGGGGGTCGGCCCGGGCGCCCGGTCGCACCCTCGCTCCACCCTGCCCCGGGCGTCCCCTGGCCAGGGTCAGGGGCGATCCTGGACGGCCGCCATCAGCCTCCCCTTCGGCCAAGGCGAGCTCGGGCACGACAGCGGGCCCGCCTCTCAGCCGACCTCCCCGCAGCCGGACGCCGAATCAGACCTCGACCAGCCCCTTGCGAACCGCGTACAGCACCGCCTGGGAGCGATCGTAGATCCCCAGCTTCTCGTACATGTTGCTGACGTGGTTGCGGACGGTCTTCTCGCTGATCTTGAGCCGATAGGCGATCTGCTTGTTGGCCATCCCACCGGCCAACAGCTTCAGGATCTCGATCTCGCGGTTGGTGAGCCCGTCGTAGAACTCCTTGGGCGTCGTGGTCCCGGTCAGCATCTCCAGGACCCGGTTGGCCACCGCGCTGGCCATGACTCGCTCCCCGGCCATGACCGCGAGCAAGCTCGAAACGATGGAGTCCGGCTTGGAGTCCTTCAGGATGTAGCCGCTGGCCCCTGCCTTCAAGGCCTGGATGACGTTGTTGTCCGCGTCGAGGACGGTGAGGAGCAGGACACGGACCTCGGGGAACTCGGCCACGATCCGACGCGTCGCCTCGATCCCGTCGAGGTTCGGCATCCGCAGGTCCATGAGCACGACGTCGGGCCGCAGGCGGCCAGCCATCTCGACCGCCTCGACGCCGTCCCCGGCCTGCCCCACCACCTCGACTCGAGGGTCCTCCTCAAGGAGCCGGACCAGACCGGCTCGAAACAACGTCTGGTCATCGGCGACCAGAACTCGGACTCTGGTAGCGGGTTGGGTCACCTGGACATCTCCTTGGCAATCCTCGGCACCACGGCACGCACGGTCGTCCCCCTGCCGCCGCGGCTGATGATGTTGACCTTGCCTCCGAGCAGGGCTGCTCGCTCACGCATGCCCAACAGCCCCATCCCACTCCGCTGCTCGTCCCCGAGCCCCTGGATGCCTCGACCGTCGTCGCGCACGGTGAGGGCCACCCCGTCGCCCACCGCCTGGAGCAGGACGTCCACCCGAGCCGCCCCGCTGTGCAGACGAACGTTGTTCAGCGCCTCCTCGACGATGCGGTAGAGGTTGTGAGCGGTGGCGGCGGAGAGACGGGAAGGCCACCGGGCGGAGACCCTGAGCTTCGAGCGGATGCCCGTGCTGCGCTCGAAACGGCCCAGCAGTTGGCGGACGCTCTGGACGAAGCAACTGTCAATGGAAGGCTCCTCCCTCAGCTCGTAGAGGAGCTGACGAAGGTTCGTCAACACCTCGCGAGTCGATTCCTGGAGGTGATCGACGCGCTCCACGACCTGACGCTGGTCGGACTGGTCGAGCTTGAAGCTCTCCATGTCGACCACCATCTGGGTCAGGATCTGGGCAACCGAGTCGTGCAACTCCCTCGCCAGCCGCCGCTTTACCTCGCTTTCCGCGCGCCGGGTCAGCTCGTCCAGCCCGAGACGCGCCAGATCCTCCTCCCGGCCCTGACCGGGACCTCGGTCCTCGTCGCGCCTCGTCTGCCACGACACCCTTCGTGAACCCTCCTCTCGCATTGGACCTCCGTAGCCTCTCGGCACAGGTCGGCGGTCCGTGCCCCGGGACCCTCTTCCGTTGCCAGCCCACCGCTAATGGGCCAAGTGAACTAAACCCTTTCGGAAACGCTGAAGTCAATGGTCAGAACTGACCATTCTCCGGCCAGTCTGTCCCAGACCGGGAACATCGCCCGGCCCCGGGACACCACCATCTGCCGATCAGGGGCAGGGTGGTGGGCGGGCCCCCAGCTTGCCCCTGGGCAGATCCCCCGGACCCGGGACACAGGTCCCATTGGCTTCCCGCGCCCAAAGCGATCATGCTTGGGAAAAGTCACGAAGCCGATATTGTGGTGACCTGGGGGGATGTAGGCTTCGTAGCGAGTATTGGGGATAGGGAAGATGGATCGAAAAGGACGCGGCCTCATCTTCTACCGAATCGTCCTGCCCATCTGCACGGGCCTGAACCTGGCCCTGGGCATCCTGATGCTGGCGCTGCTGCGCCCCAGCAGCTGGCTGAACTGGATGGAGCTGGTGACGGGCGTGCTCTGCTGCGTCATCGCTGGGTCGCTGGCCGCGGCCGGGGCCTCGAGGTCGTATTGGGGCTCGGCCATGGAGCGCCAGGTCTCCGCCTGGCGACGCGTCATCGACGCCATCTTTCGCTGGATCGAGGAGGCCCCCGTGCCCGTGGACTCCATCCACACCCTGAAGCGCTCCCTAGACGAGGCCATCGCCTCGGAGTAGGGGGCAAGCGACCGGGGCTCGGCCCGACGCCCTCACCGGTCCTCCTCCTGACGCGGCGATCGGGCAAGGGCGAAGCAGAGCCGGGTGGCGTCAACCGTCCCCAGGCCGCTGGCGAGGTCGTAGCCGGGCCCGGCCTTGAAGCCGGGCACCGTGACCCATCGGCCTTCCTCGTCCCGGAACGACTCGCGGTTGTCGCCGATGGTCACGTCCACGATCCCGGCCCCGGGGCCGAGGGCGGCCAGAGCGTACAGCCGCCCGTTCACCCATCCGAGCCGAGCGCCACCGAGCTGATCCGCGATCGCGACCAGCCCCGCGAAGAGCGGGGCCGCCTCGCTGGTCCCCCCCAGAAGGTGGTAGCCGGGCTGGGCCCAGTCGCTGGCGAAGCTCCAGTAGACGACGACCGCCCCGTCGATGGCGGCGCTCAGGCTGATGTCGGGCACGCCCCGGTGATCCCCGACCGTCCCGGCCACGCCGTCCTGGAAGGCCGGCCGGGGGAAGAGACGCGAGCGCCCACCACCGCTGGCGCCGAGGGTGGTCCGCGGATCGCCGCCCACCACCGAGCCCGGCTCGTCCCAGACCGTGTCGGGCGCCTCCCTGGCACCGGCGCCGTCGAGCCGCAGACGGGTCCCCCCAACCGAGGTGACCAGCGGGTCCGAGGCCGGCCAGGCGACCACCGGGTCGCGGTAGCAGCAGCTCCCGTCCGGGAGCACCTGCGTGGCGCCGGTGTCGCCCGAGGCCGCCACCACGGTCACTCGCCTGGCTCGAGCCAGCTCCAGCCCCCGACGGAGGGAGGGCATCGCCCCTGGAGGGAAGGCAGGTTCCGCCTGGCCGAAGCTGGCCACGATCACGTCAGCGAGGTCGTGGGCGACCACTAGCTCCTCGGCCCGTTCGACCTCCGCGAACGCCTGCAACCCACCATCCCCGACCGGCACCGCCACCACCAGGAGCCCGGCCCCAGGCGCCATGACGTGGGCCCACTCGACGTCGAGCGAGGTCTCCTCGGCCCAGGCTGTCGCGTCGGGATCGGCTCCGTCGAAGGCGGGCAGGCCCGGGAGCGCGATCACCCGCAGCGAGGGGGGGTCGGGCAGCGACAACGCCCGATCGAACTGGGCCAGGTCGTGCCGGAGGGTGGGGGATCCGTAGGGATCGATCACCGCGATCGTGCGCCCCCGGCCGTCCAGCCCCCGGGCGAGGAGCGGCAGCAGGTCGTAGGCCCGCCGCACCTGGTCCGGCTCGTAGCAGGCGAGGTGGAGGAGCTGCCGGCAGGTCGCGGTGCTCGGCGGGCCTCCAGGGGCAGGGCTGGGGAGGGCCAACGAGAGGCTGGGGCGAGGCAGGAGACGCCGAGCCGGACCCCCTCCTCCCATCGCTCCGATCGCGACCAGCGCGACCAGCGTGCACGCCAGGGCCCGAGCCGAGGCACCAGGAGCACCAGGACGAGTCATGCACCTCCCCACAGCTCATTGCGATGACGTCGTCCTCGAGGCCGGGCGCGACCGGCCCCTGGACGCCGGCGGGTCAGGATAGGGTCCGCGACCGCCAAAGGCAAGCGGTGAACGGCCCAGGTCGTGCCCCAGAATGAGCAGTGATGGCGGGGTATCGCGTCCTCGATCCCGAAGGCAACCTGCTCGATGGGGCCCACCCCCGGCTGAGCCTGGAGGAGACAGTGGAGGGCCTCCGCTGGATGCTGCTGAGCCGCGCGGTCGACGCCCGTGCCACAGCGATGCACCGCCAGGGCAGGTTCGGCACCTACAGCCCCGTCCGCGGCCAGGAGGCGAGCGTGGTCGGTAGCGCGATGGCCCTGGACCCCAGCGTGGACTGGATCGTCCCCTCCTACCGCGAGCTGCCGGCCCTGGTCCGCCATGGGATGCCCCTGGAACGGGTGCTCGCCGGCTACCTGGGCAAGGGCAAGGCGGCGCGCATCCCAGACGAGGTCCGCCTCCTGCCCAACCAGGTGGCCCTCGCCACCCAGCTGCAGCACGCGGTGGGCCTCGCATGGGGGCTCGCCCTTCAGCGCAGGCCGGGGGTGGTGATGGCCTACTGCGGGGAGGGGGCCTCCAGCGAGGGTGACTTTCACGAGGCGTGCAACCTGGCCGGGGTCAAGCGCGCGCCGGTGATCTTCGTCCTGATCAACAACCAGTGGGCGATCTCGACCCCACGCTCGGCCCAGAGCGCGGGCGAGCTGCACCGCCGGGCCGAGGGCTACGGCTTCCCCGGCCTCCAGGTGGACGGAAACGACCTGCTGGCCGTGTACGAGGTGGCGGAGGAGGCGGTGAGGCGAGCCCGAGCCGGCCAGGGCCCGACCCTGATCGAGTGCCTCACCCACCGGCAGAGCTTCCACAACACCACCGACAACCCACGCCGGTACCTGCCCGAGGGATGGCTCGAGCAGGCCGAGCGGGAGGACCCGATCCGTCGCATCGAGGCCTACCTCGCCGCCCAGGGGATGTGGGACGACGCCACCCGCGCGGCGGTCGAGGCGGAGGTGATCGAGCAGGTCGAGGAGGCCCTGGAGGCGGCGCTGGCCATGCCGGCAGCATGTCCGACGGACCTGTTCGACGACGTCTACGCCGATCCTCCCCAGCGGGTGCGCCGGCAACGGGAGGAGCTGCTGGGCCGGACCGAGGACTGAGGCACGAGGAGGCAGGCGGTGGCGTCACTCACCATGGTCGAGGCCATCCGGGACGCGCTCGCCTACGAGATGGAGCGGGACGAGCGGGTGATGGTGCTAGGGCTCGACGTGGGCCGGTTGGGCGGGGTGTTCCGGGCCACCGAGGGGCTCTTGGAGCGCTTCGGGCCGGACCGGGTGGTGGACATGCCGCTGGCCGAGGGAGCCATCGTCGGTAGCTCCCTGGGCTTGGCCCTCAGCGGCCTGGTGCCGGTTCCCGAGATCCAGTTCTTGGGCTTCACCCACCAGGCGTTCCACCAGATCGGCCCCCAGCTCGCCCGCTACCGCTTCCGCAGCCGCGGTCGCTACCACTGCCAGGTCACGATCCGGGCCCCGTTCGGCGGGGGGATGAGGACGCCCGAGTTCCACCCCGACGCCATCGAGGCCCAGTTCGTCCAAACGCCTGGCATCAAGGTGGTCTGCCCGTCAACGCCAGCCGAGGCTCGGGGGCTGCTCCTGTCCGCCATCCGCGACCCGGACCCGGTGCTGTTCATCGAGCCGCAACGGCTGTACCGCCGCGGCCGTGAGGAGGTCCCCGAGGGCGACGTCACCCTGCCCTTCGGGCGGCTGAGGGTGGCGCGTCCTGGCTCTGACCTGACCCTGATCGCTTGGGGTGCCGCCGTGGAGCTGTGCCTTCGCGCTGCCCAGCGCCTCGAGGAGGAGGGTATCTCGGCCGGCGTGCTCGACCTCAGGACGCTGGTCCCCCTGGACGTCGCCGGCCTGGTGTCCGAGGTCTCACGTACCGGACGGGCGGTCGTGGTGCACGAGGCCCCTCTCTCAGCCGGGTTCGGAGCCGAGATCGTGGCCACCCTCCAGGAGGAGTGTTTCTACTCCCTCGACGCGCCCATCGCGCGGGTCGCGGCCTCGGACATCCCCTACCCCACCGGCCCGCTGGAGGCCTGGTACCTACCCACGGTCGAGCGGGTGGTGGAGGCCGCCCGCCACACGGCCACGAGGTAGCGTGGCCCAGCGCCCGGGCCACCGAGGTCGCCCATCCCCGGCCCAGCTCTCAAGCCGTCTGCGGGGCACGCTCGCCGCCCCCTGCCGGCTCGCCCCCGGGTCCAGGGCGAGCTGATCCTGGCCCGCCTCCGCCTCCTCCGCACCCTCCTGGCCGGCATCGCCAGCCGGGAGTGCCCCCCCGAGCGCCCCCCCTCCCCCGCCTCGGCCGGCAGGCCAGCTGGGCCCCGGTCTGGGCCGAGGTCATCCCCATCCGGGATCGCGCCACCGGCTTGAGCAGGGACCGAGCGCGGCGCCGCCCCTCGCCCGGGCCTCCGGCGTCTCCCCATCGGTCGGCTTCCGCGGGGCCGCCAACCCCCGCCTCCGCAAGGCCCTCCAGACCTTCGCCGACCACGTCCGCTGCGCCCGCCCTGGGCGGCCCCGCTCTCCGCCCGGGCCCGGACTCGGGGCATGCCTGGCATCCCCATGCCCTCCGCATCCTCATGCGCGCCTGGCGGCGGGTGATCCTGGGCCTGCTGGCACCCCCATCAGCCCGACGGCCCAGTTCGCCACCGTGCCGCCACCACCCTGGCCGCCACCGAGGGGTTGACCTGGGTAGCTCACCCCCAGCAGGGTTGGCCCTCGACCGCCGGACGGTCCACTCGGGCCCTGCCCGGGGGCTCAGGCCTGGCAGGTTGGGCAATGGTAGACGAGGCGCGCATGCTCGCCCAGCCGTCGGACCTGCACGGGGCCGCCACAGCGGGGGCAGGGCCTTCCGCCTCGGCCGTGCACCGCCGCCGGTCGGCCGCCGGCGAAGCGGCGCGGCATCGCCCCGCCGCGAAGGTTGGCACGCATCCAGGTCCGAGCCAACGTGAAGACGTCACCGAGCTGCTCGTCGCTCAGCTCGGCGCTCGAGCGCCAGGGGTTGAGGCCCAACTCCCAGAGCACCTCACACCGATAGACGTTGCCGATGCCCGAGCAGACCCGCTGGTCGAGCATCACCTCCCCGATCGGCCTGGGCCCGAGCGCCCGAGCCCGGGCGACCACGGCCTCGAGCGGGAACTCCGGGGCGCAGATGTCGGGGCCAAGGTGGCCGACGCGGGCCCGCACGTCAGCCACCAGCTCCACCACGGGGGCGGCGAAGCAGACCACGACCCACGGGCCAAAGTCGAGCACCGCCCGGGCCTGCCGACATGGCCGCCGCCAGCCCTCCCCGGGCCGGTAGAGGTGCCAGGCCCCCCGCATCCGTAGGTGGGAATGGAGGACGAGCCCACCCGTGAAGTGCAGGAGGAGGTGCTTGCCAGCCGCCTCGGCCCGTTCCAAGACCCGCCCCTCAAGACGGGCCAGGTCCGGTGGGCGGGCAGCCAGCACCGTTCGGCCACCGACATGCTCTCGGAGGGCAGCCGCGGTTCGCCAGATCGTGTCGCCCTCAGGCATCGTCTCCTCAGGCCATGGCCCCTCGTCTCATGCCGTCCGCGGCCACGCCACCATCCCCTTCGGCGAGCTGCCGAACCCGGACTCGACCAGGACCGAGGCCAGCGGGGAGCTTCGGACGGCGACGCCGTCGACCCTTTCCACCTGGAGCCTCCCCCCTCCCGACGCGACCGCCACCAGGGCGCGCAGGTGCTCGGCCCTCACCTCACCCCAGGTCCAAAGCGAGCGACCACCCCGCTCCAGGTAGAGGCGCAACTCCCCCGACTCGGTCACAAGGTAGGTACCGGCGGCCCGGGCCGGCCGCGCCCCGCCCTCGTGCTTCGGCCAGGGAAGCGTCATGCCATAGGGGTTGGCGGGGTCGGTCGCGGCCAGGGCCAGCACCCGGCCGTCGGGCTCCCGGCAGGCGCGTAGGCGGTCGACCGCCCCCGGGAGGGCGAACTGGGAGCCCCCCAGCCCGGCCACGAAGTAGCCGCGCCGAGCCCTGCCCGCCTCCTCCATGGCCCGGAGCACCGGATAGAGGGCGGCGAAGCCGCCCACCCACCCCTCGGCCACGACCGCCTCTCGGGTCAGGACGCCGTGCCGCTGCAGCAACGCTTCGGCCTGGGCGTAGAGACGCTCGGTGGGGGTGGCTCGCGGTGCGAGCAGGTCCCGAACCAAGGACCAGCGTCCGGCCCCCCTGGGCGGCACCCGTTGGCGAAGGGGGCGACGAGCGGAGACGGCGCGCCGAGGTGGTCCCCCCGCCAGCCGCAGCGGGGCGAAGGTGTCGTTGGTGACCTCGCCGGCCCAGACCATGTCCCAGAGCGCATCCAGGACCGCCTCAGGGTCACCGCCGCCAGCCGCCACGTACAGGTCGGGGAAGAACGAGGCCCCCCGCCGCGCCAGATGGTCGCGGATCCTCGCCTGAAGCTCGCCCGGAGGCCCCTCCTGGGGCTCGGGCACCAGCCGGGCCGCGTCCGCCCGGAGGTAGAGGGAGACCCTCCCGTCGCCGGGGCCCAGGGGTCCACGGCCGACCCACACCACCTCACCGGTGGCCACGAGTTCGTCCAGCAGGGCAGGGCGATAGCCGGGGACCCGGGCGCGGAGCACATCGCGCTCGAGCACCGAGGCCGGGAGCGCCAGCCCCTGGAGGGTGGCCACGCACTCCAGGAGCCGATCGGGGGTGGCTGGCCGCGACGGATGTGGCTCCCCGGCCTCGGAGGTGACCTCGATCCCGTGCCACACCGGGAGGAAGCGGGCTAGGGCCGCCGGCGCCACCGGCTCGACCTCCCGTCGCAGGGCGGCCAGGGACCGGCGTCGCAACGTCCGCAGCACCTCCGGGTGCCCGTACTCCCTGCCCTCCGCGCCACTCCGCCGGAACGTCCCCGCCACCAGCTCGCCGCTCGCCACCAGCTTCCCCAGGGCCGCCTCGACCACCGCCACAGGGAGGCCCCACCGGGCCGCCACCTCCGTTGCCACGAAGGGGACGTGGGTGCGGGCCCAGCGCCGCACCAGGCTCTCGAGGGCCCCCTCCACCGGCTCCAGGAAGGTCGCTGGCAGCCCAGGCGGGGGGGTGGCGCCCAGGGCGTCTCGGTAGCGGCCCGCATCCTCGGCGACGATCCAGCGTTCCACGCCGGCTAGGCGCAGGCGGCAGGCACGACGTTCGGCCTCAAGGGCCGTGAGCCACCCAGGGTCGACCCCACGCGCCCTCAGCTCGGCCTCCTCCAGGTCGCCGAGCCGGGCGAGCAGGTCGTGGGTCTCATCGGCGTCGCGCGGGAACGTCTCCGGCTTGAGGCCTTGGAGCGCCAGCTCGACCTCGGCCACGACCTCGGGGTCGAGCAGCTCGCGCAGCTCCTCGGTGCCCAAGAGCTCGGCCAGCAGCTCGCGGTCGAGCGTCAGCGCCTGGGCACGACGCTCCGCCAACGGTGCGTCGCCCTCGTAGATGTACTGCCCCACGTAGTCGAAGAGCAGGGAGGCTGCGAACGGAGAGGCATGCTCGGTGTCCACCGCCACCACCCGGACCCGGCGGGCGCGCACGTCCGCCAGCAGCTGACGCAGGGCGTCGAGGTCGAAGACGTCGGTCAGGCACTCCCGGAGGGTCTCGGCCAGGATGGGGAAGTCCGGGTAGCTCGCCGCCACCTGGAGCAGGCCAGCCGAGCGCTGGCGCTGCTGCCAGAGCGGGGTCCGCTGCCCGGGCCGGCGCCGGGGCAGCAGCAGGGAGCGGGCAGCGTTCTCCCGGAAGCGGGCCGCGAACAAGGCCGAGGCAGGGAGCTGGGCCCGGACCAGGTCCTCCACCTCCTCGGGCTCGGGGAGGAGCTCGTCCACCTCCAGAGGGCGATCGCTGTCCAGGAGCCGCAGGGCCAGCCCATCGTCGGTGAACATGGTTTGCACCTCCAGCCCCAGGCGCTCTGCCAGGCGGGCCTGGAGGGCCAGCGCCCAAGGGGCGTGGACCTTCCCGCCCAAAGGGGTCAGGATGCACACCCGCCAGTCCCCGACCTCGTCGCGGAAGCGCTCGACCACGACCGTGCGGTCGTCGGGGACCGCCCCCGTGGCCGCCGCCTGGTCCTCCAGGTAGGCCAGGAGGTTGCGCGCGGCGCGCTCGTCGAAGCCGGCCCGTTCCCGCAGCCGGCGCTCGGCCTCGAGGCGGGGCATCGAGCCCAGCTCCCGGGTGAGCCGGCCCAGCGTCCGCCCCAGCTCGACCGGACGGGAGAGGGCATCGCCGTGCCAGAACGCGATCTTGCCCGGCTCGCCGGGCGCCGGCGTCACCAGCACCTGCGAATGGGTGATCTCCACCACCTTCCAGGTCGAGGCCCCGAGGACGAAGGTCTCCCCTGGCCGGGTCTCGAACACCATCTCCTCGTCAAGCTCCCCGACCCGCCGACCGGGGCGACCGTCCTCGAAGAGGTTCACCGTGTAGAGGCCGCGGTCGGGGATGGTGCCGGGGTTGGTGACCGCCAACCGCTGGGCCCCGGCCCGCGCGCGAACGGTGCCCCGGGCCCGGTCCCACACCAGCCGCGGTCGGAGCTCACGGAACTCCTCCGACGGGTAGCGGCCGCTCAGCATGTCCAGCACCGCCTCCAGGGAGCGCCGCCCGAGCCCGCGGTAGGGATAGGCACGCCGGAGCAGCTGGCTCAGGTCCTCGACCCGCCACTCCTCGAGAGCGGCCATGGCCACGATCTGTTGGGCCAGGACGTCGAGCGGGGTAGAGGGCACCACCGTGCTCTCGATCTCGCCGGCCAGCATCCGCTCTGCCACGGCAGCGCTCTTCAGCAGATCGCCGCGGAATTTGGGCAGGATCACCCCACGCGAGACGTCGAGCACCGAGTGCCCGGCGCGCCCCACGCGCTGGATCCCGGCGGCCACACTGGGCGGTGCCTCGACCTGCACCACCAGGTCGACCGCGCCCATGTCGATTCCCAGCTCTAGCGAGGAGGTGGCCACCAGGGCACGCAGGTCCCCCGACTTGAGCCGGTCCTCGATCAGGAGCCGCTGCTCCCGAGCGATCGAGCCATGGTGGGCGAGGGCCACCTCCATGCCCGCCAGCTCGTTGAGCCGCGCCGCCAGCCGCTCGGCCAGGCGGCGGGAGTTGACGAAGACGATGGTGGAGCGATGCTGCTCGATCAGCTCAAGGAGCCGGGGGTAGATCGCCGGCCAGATCGAGCGCCGGGGGGCCGGTAGCTCCCCGGCCCAGGCCGCCGCCGGGCCTGTGGCCGGCTCAGGAGCGCCACGTTCCAGGTCGGCCATGTCCTCGACCGGGACCTCGACCCGAAGCTCTAGGGCCTTGGGGACGTGGCCCGCCTCCACGATCTCGACCGGGCGGTCGACGCCGCCCAAGAAGCGGGCCACCTCCTCCAGGGGCCGCTGTGTCGCTGAGAGCCCGATGCGCTGGGGCTCCGTGGCCGTCAGCGCGCCCAACCGCTCGAGGCTGATCGCCAGGTGGGCGCCACGCTTGCTCGCGGCCACGGCGTGGATCTCGTCGACGATCACCCAGCGCACCTCGGCCAGGACTCGCCGAGCGGCGCTGGTCAGCAGCAGGTACAGCGACTCCGGGGTGGTGATGAGCACGTCAGGCGGGCGTCGGACGATCGCTCGCCGTTCCTCGGCAGGGGTGTCGCCGCTGCGGATCGCGACCGAGATCTCGGGAGCCGGAAGGCCCAGGCGCCTGGCCTGGAGACGGAGCCCCACCAGCGGGGCGCGCAGGTTGCGCTCGACGTCCACGGCCAGGGCTTTCAACGGGGAGATGTAGAGCACCCGGCAGCGCGGGGAGGACGGAGGCGACGGCTCCACCAGGAGGCGGTCCAAGCACCAAAGGAAGGCAGCCAGCGTCTTCCCGCTCCCCGTGGGAGCGCTCAGCAGCGTGTGCTGGCCGGCGGCGATCGCGAGCCAGCCTCGCTCTTGGACCTCGGTCGGGGCCTGGAAGGTCGAGGTGAACCAGGCCCGAGCTGGCGCCGAGAAGAGGTCAAGCGCCCGGCTCACAGCCACACGTTACTCCCATGCTCCCATCCCCACGGGCACCTCAAGCCGACGCGGTCGCGAGGTCACCGCCGGCGGCCCCCTCCCGGGCGCCTCCGTCGAGCTCGACGCGGACCGCGGGCGACCCTCCTCAGGATGAGGAGCAGGCGACCATGGCCAGGCTGGCCACCAGCCGAGCCACCGGGACCATGAGCGGCAGCTCGTAACCACCCAGGCGAAGTCCCCGTTGCGCAGGCATGCTGGCGAAGATCGCTCTGAGCCTCGTCCGCCTCTTCCTGGTCCCGCTGGACGCCGTAGGCCCGTCCCGCCCCCGGCTGGCGCTTCGCCGCTTGAGCCTGCGCCTTCGCGACCCAGCATCGGACCTCGAGCCATGACCCGGGTCCGGGGACGGGCGACGGTCTCGGCCGAGAGACCCTTGGGCAGGGTGCCGCAGAGGCCCGGTCGCCCGAGCCCACGAGCACGGTCGTCGGCTCATGGGAGCGCCCGCAGCAACCGGCTGCGCAGGGGCTCCAGGGACCGACCCAGCTCCTCCCCTAAAGCGACGAGCGCGCGTTTCGCCGCGCGGGCGGCGTTTCGGCGCGTCTCGAACCGGGGACGGCACGGGCGCTGGCCCGCGGTGGCAGCGTCCCGGAGCACCGGCCCCAGCGCCAGGAAGACCCCGACCAGGGCCAGGAACTCGCCCATCCAGCCCTGATCCGCCGCCAGCTGGTGCACGCAGGGGTAGCAGCGGTCCCAGGCCCGGATGGCACGCAGCCCAGCCTCGGCATCCAGGGAGCCGACGCAGACCTCGATTAGGTCGCGGGGAGGCTCCACCAGCAAGCGATGGAGCTCGGTCACCAAGGGTTGTAAGCCCGACCCCTTGCGAACCTCGGCATCCGGCCGCTCGGTTCCCCCCAGCCGGCCCCAACTGCCGGCATAGGCCGAGAAGACCACGATCCGCAGCCGCGGGGCCAGGGAGCGGACGATGGGGATGACCTCCTCGCCGGACATGATCGGCATCTGGAGGTCGAGGACCATCAGGTGGGGCCGGAGTTCGCCGACCCTGGCGATGGCCTCCGCCCCGTTGGCCGCCTCTCCAACCACGCTGAACGCAGGCTCAAGCCGCAGCCTCGTAGCAAGCAAGGTACGGATATCCGCCTTGTCGTCGACGATGAGGACGCGTGCCAGTTCGGTGGTCACCCCCGCCACGCAGCCGTTATTACCCCACGCCAGGGAAGGAACCCGGACGCCACGGTTAAGGTGTCCCGACGACCTGGTGACGGCCGTCACCTGTCGGCGTCGGCCCCTCGACCCCGGCCGCGGCTCCGAGCACATGCTATCCCGGCCACCTCCCACGGTGCGCGGCCACGGTCGAGGTCGGCCCTGAACGGCTCGCCGGCGGCGCGACGTCGAAAACGACCCCGGCCGGTGGAGAAGTCCCGATCAGGCCCGCCGCCCCATCGTCCCAGGCCCCAGCAGGAGGTCGGGCGACGAGCGGGGATGAGGCCGGGAGGGGGCGCTCCCCGCCCGACCTTGGACAGCCCGCGTCCCGCCCCCACCTCCCGCCGATCGGGACGGGAGCCCCCAACGGCCCATTGACAGGTCAGGTCAAGCTCCGCCACCATGGAGAGCCTGCAGGAGAGGTCCGGGGCGTCGAACCGGCTCCCTCTGCCTGGGAGGAAAGCATGGCGATCGGGATGAGAGTGGCAGCGGGGTGGGTAGGGTCGCTCTGCACCAGGGTCAGGCGCGGTTGGTCAACTCGCCGGACGCGGGGAGGGATCCTCGGCGGTCCATCCTGGCGGCCCAGGGCACGGTCCCGGTGCTCGACGGTCACCAGGCCTCGACTGGCCCCGGTGGCACGGTCCCGTGGGGCCACGCCACGCGCCGGCCGGGTCGGACCGACGGCTGGCCCCCGCTCGAGGGGGAGGGGCGACGAGGCGCCGGCCGGCCAGGATGCCTCCCCGGCCGACGAGCTCGCCGGTGCCACCGGGGGGGCTCAACCCGAGCCACCCCAAGACGATCGATCTCCTGGCGACGTCGGCCGACCCGAGCGCCGGCTATGGGCCGAGTCATCATGACCAGCCCCGCCTCCCCCTCCGAGGGTCACGGCGCCCGTCCCGAGGTGATGGCCCTGGTCGTCTGGACCAGCGCCAGTGCCGCCTTGGGCAGCAGTCTGTACGCCTCCCGGACCGCCGCCCTCTTCGCGCTCCTCGTCGGGATCGTCGTCGTGGTCACCCTGCGCGCGGCGACCACCCTCGGGCTGGCCACCGCCGCCTTCGGGGCGGTCCTCTTCACCGTCACGCACCTCGCCCTGGACACCAGCGCCACTCCTCGCCTGGCCCACCTGGAGCTGCAGGATGTGCTCACGCAGCCGGTCCTCCGCCAAGGGGGCACCTGGGCGGGCGTGATCGTGGCCATCGTCGTCCTCATGGGGTCCTCGCTCCTGGCCGACGTCGTCTCGGCGGGAGCGGCCCGTCCCCCCGAAGGGGAGCCGTCCCCCGCTGCGGCGACCACCCCGCCCATCCTGCCCTCCCGACTTGAAGGGCGCGAGACGGGGCTGCTGAAGGCGGAACAGGAGCTGACGCGGGCCGCCACCTACCGACGCCCCCTGACCCTCGGCCTCATCGGCCCCGACGTCGACCAGGGGTCGTCGGGTTCGGGCATGGACGCCTTGGATCGTCTGCTCTGCGATACTTTCACGGCCTTCGACGTCGTCTGCGCCTACGGGACCCGGGAGCGCCTCATCGTCATGCCCGAGGAGCCGAGCGAGCGGGTGGCGGCCGCGGCCGCACACCTTTGCGAGGTCGCCAGCGACCGGCTCGGCTGCCCGGTCCGCATGTCCGTGGCGGGCTTCCCCGAGGACGGCTCGACGCTCTCGGAGCTGCTCCTGCGGCTGGACCAGCGCCTGCTCCGCTGTCGCCAGACCCGGGCCACGGTGTCCGCCGATCACGCATCCCCTCCCGAGGGAGCCGAGCCCCCTGGGCCCCCGGCCGGCCCCAGCCGAGACGCGACCCCCGAGGACCTCCCACCCTCGGGGGCGTCGCCCCGGCCCGCGGCCAGCCCCCCGACGACGGGCGCCGGGACCAGCGGCGAGGTCGAGGTGCTGGACCCCCTCGAGCTGCCCGCGGACGTGGGAGAGCCGATCAGGGGGGACGAGGTCGCGGAGGAGCTTCAGGCCGTGCTCCGTGACCCCTGGAGCGCGCTGGAGGCCGTGGACGAGGGGCGAGGCCAGGCGAGCGATCGCCGCCCCTCCGTGGCCGTGACACGAGCCCAAGAGAGCGCAGCACGCCGGTCCCAACCGGAGTCCTCCACGGGCTCGACCAGCTGAGCTGGGCGAAGGGGCCAGGTCAGCGCCGACGATCTCGTGACGCAGGGCAGGGCCTCTGGAGGAACGGCCGCCGCTCGTCGATCCCCGAGGGGGGCACGGCCGCACTGACCACCGCCGTTCTGGGCTTGGCCATGACGCACCTCCTCCCTACCATGAGAAGCGTCGACGGTTCGGCGGTTTTTCCACCCGCCCCGACGGGGCGTGCGACGAGGGGAGCCCATCTCGGAGAACGCGCCGGCGCTGGACGAAAGAGCGGTCTCGGCGAGCGTGCCACCAGGCTCAGGCGTTCGCGTCGGGAACGGCCTCTCCGGCCAGCTCACCAGCTTCATCGGCCGTCGAGAGGAGCTGGCCGAGGTAGCGCGTGCGCTGCGGGCGCACCGACTGGTCACGATCTGTGGCCCGCCCGGATGCGGCAAGACACGGCTGGCGCTGGCCGTCGCCCAGCGCCCAGCCTATCGGCGCCGCGGCGAGGGGGTCCGCCTGGTCGAGTTGAGCGAGGTCACGGACCCGCAGCGGGTGCCGGGGTTGCTGAGCGCCGTCCTCGGCGTGTCCGACCTTCTCCAGGCGGACCTGGGCGAGCTGGGGGCGAGGCGGACGGCATGCCTGCTGATCGTGCTGGACGGTTGCGAGCGGGTGCTCTGGAGCTGTGGACGATCGGCGATCGCCATCCTCCGCTCCTTCCCCGACGTGCGGCTCCTGGCCAGTAGCCGTGAGCCCCTCGGCATCCCTGGAGAGGTCGTCCGGAGGCTGGGGCCGCTGCCCACCCCGACCTCGGTCAGGGCCCCTGATCCGAGGCACCTGCGCCGGTACGACGCCGTCGCCCTCTTCACCGATCGGGCCCGCGCCTTCCAGCCGTCGTTCCGGCTCGACCCGACCAACGCCGCCGCCGTGGCCACCATCTGCGAGGCGGTCGGGGGGAACGCGCTCGCCATCGAGCTGGCGGCGGCCCGCCTGACCACGCTCACGCCGGAGCAGCTGGCGGCTCGGCTCCACGAGATGCCGGACCTGTTCGCGACCGGATCCCGTCACCTGCCGCCGCGGCAGCGCACCCTGCGCGCCTCGATCGATTGGAGCTACGACCGCCTCGCGCCGCGCGAGCAAGAGCTGCTCAACCGACTCTCGGTGTTCGCCGCCCCACCCGACCTGGCCGCGGTGCAGTCCGTCTGCGCCGCTCCAGGGGCCGCCGGCCAGATCATCGACACCCTGGCCCGGCTCATCGAGGTCTCCCTGGTCGAGGCCGAGCCCGCCGATGACGAGATCCGCTACGGCTTGACCGAGCCCATCCGCTGCTACGCCGCCCAGAAGCTGGCCGCGGTGGGAGAGGAGGAGCGCGTGCGGGGCCGGCACGCCGCGCACTACGCCGCCCTGGCCGAGGCCACCGATGGGCGATGGCGCCATCCCCAGCCCTCGGCCCGGATCGGACGCCTCATCGTTGAGCGACCCAACCTCCGGGCGGCACTGGCCTGGGCCCTTCGCTCCTCCCCCGACCTGGCCCTGCGCACGGCCGCTGCCCTTGCCTGGTTCTGGCAGGCCACCGGGGCCCTGGCGGAGGGTCGTCACTGGCTGGAGCGGGCGCTGGCGACCTCGGAGAGCGCCGACCTGAGCATCCGGGGCCGGGCGTGGCACGGCGCCGGCCGCATCGCCCGCCAGCAGGGCGACCTGGCAGCGGCCCGATCGCACCTGAGCCGGGCCCGAGAGGCGGCCCGCCGGCTGGGCGATCGCTCGGCCGAGGCCCGCGCCCTGCAGGACCTGGGCATGGTGTTGGTCGAGATGGGCGATCATGCCATGGGGAGGGCGCAGATCGCGACCAGCCTGGCCGTCCACCGCGAGCTCGGCGACAGCAGGGGGGTCCAGGGCGCCCTGATCGACATGGGGCGAGCAGCCCTGGTGGCCGGCGATCACCCCACTGCCCGTGCCCGGCTCAAGGAGGCCGCGGAGCTGGCTCGGGAGTTGGAGGACGAGCACGGCTGGGCCATCGCGGTTGGCGCCATCGCCGACCTGGCGATCGCAGCCGGCGATCGCGAGCGCGCCCACTCCTGCCTGGAGGCGAGCCTTCGGGTCCTGCGCCACCATCCAGACCCCGACGCCATCGCCCAGCGGCTCGCAGGGTTCGCGCGGCTGGCGGCAGCGCGGTCGGAGCCGGCGCGCGCCTTGGTTCTGGGCACCGCCGCCCGGGGCCTCCGAGACCGCATGGGCGCCCGTCCCGCCGCCGAGCGGGGTCAGCTCGAGGAGATGCTGGCGGCCTGTCGTCGGGCCCTCCCCGGCCCAGCAGCTGAGGCGGCGGAGGCCCACGGCCGACAGCTGGGCCTCGAGGGGGCGATCGAGTATGCGCTCGACGGCTCCGGCTCCCGGTCGCCGGGGGTCTGGGAGGCGTCGACCCCTCCGGCCTGGGCCTCAGAGCGCTCCAGGGCGGCGGGGCTCTCACCGCGTGAGTGGGAGGTCCTGAGGCTGCTGATGACCGGTCTCACCAACCGCACCATCGCATCCCGGCTCGCCATCAGCCCCAACACCGTCAACAAGCACGTGGCCAGCATCCTCGAGAAGCTCCAGGCACGCTCCCGTGCCCAGGCCACCGCCATCGCCCTCGGCATTGAGCGGGTACCGGAGGGTCGAGACCGGGCCCCGACCCCCAGCCGGTGAGCTCGCCCTCACCTCGTCCAACCCCACCTCGGCCTCCCCCCACGGCGCGGTAGCCTTGTGCCATTGCATGGGTAACCGTATGGTGACCTGGGCGTCCGACCTCCGGTCGACCGTCAAGCCAGCCCCCCAGGCCTGGCCCTGCCTAGGCCGGGAGGAGGTGCACCTTTGGCGGGCACCCCTCGACCTGGATCGGGAGCCCCTGGCCCGACTCCGGGAGGTGCTCTCGAGCGAGGAGCGGGCCCTGGCTCTCACCTTCCGGTTCCAGTGGGCTCGGGACCGTTTCGTCGCCAGCCGAGGCTGGCTGCGGTTGCTCCTGGGACGCTACCTGGGCATGCCGCCGAGCCGGCTCCGGTTCGTCATCCAGACCAACGGCAAGCCAGCCTTGGCCGAGCCACCAACCGAGGTTCGGTTCAACCTGGCCCTGGCCGGGCCGTTGGCCCTGATGGCGGTCGCGGAGGGTCGCGAGGTCGGGATCGGGATCGAGCCCGTCGACGAGCCCTCCCTCGGCCCGGGGGTGACGTCGCAACCCCTCCCCGCCCCGAGCCCTCAGGCCCCGACCCGCCTGGAGGGCAAGCAGGCCAGGATGGCCTCCGAGGGCCGGGCTCGCCGAGGAGCCTACCACCGAGCACGTGGCTGGGCGCCGTCAGCCGGCGACCGACGGGGATCGGTCCTCTCCTGCCCCGAGGACGACGTGGAGCCGAGCGGTTGGTCCTTCCACGCGGTGGACGCCGGGCCCGGCTACGCCGGGGCGCTGGCCCTGGAGGGGACGGTGCGGCTGGTTCGCCTCCTCGACTGCGACCCTGGCTGGCTCCACAGCCGTCTCCCCGACTGACCCGACCCGCCGGGGGGCTCAGCGCGCCGGCCCGACCCAGACCGTCTGGACGTTCTGGAACTCAAGCAGCCCGTGCTCCGAGAGCTCACGGCCATACCCGGAACGTTTCACTCCCCCGAACGGGAGGCGGGCGTCGGAGGCGACCATCCCGTTGACGAAGACCATGCCCGCCTCGATGCGCTCGGCGAGGCGCTTGCCCCGATCGACGTCACCGGTCCAGACGGCCGAGCCAAGGCCGAACTCGCTGTCGTTGGCGACCGCGATCGCCTCCTCCTCGTCCTTCACCCGGACCAGCGCCGCCACCGGGCCGAACGTCTCCTCGCGGAACACGGGCATCTGGGGGCTGACCTCGGTGAGGACGGTGGGCCGGTAGTAGAAGCCCCGCCCGGGGATGGCCTCCCCGCCAACCGCCACCCGTGCCCCCAGCCTCAGTGATTCCTTGACCTGACGGTCGAGCTCCGCGACCAGGTCCCGACGGGCCAGGGGGCCGATGTTGGTGTCACGGTCCATCGGGTCCCCCACCTTGAGCGCCCCGACCAGCTCGACGAAGCGGCGCTCGAACTCGTCGGCCACCTGCTCGACCACGATGAACCGCTTGGCCGCGATGCAGCTCTGCCCGTTGTTCTGGTTCCGGGCCCGACACGCCACCTGGGCAGCGGCGGCCACATCCGCGTCCTCGAGCACGATGAAGGGGTCGGACCCGCCCAGCTCGAGGACCGTCTTCTTGAGCGCCTGCCCCGCCACGGCCGCCACCTTGGCCCCGGCCAGGTCGCTCCCGGTCAGGGTCACCGCGGCGACCCGAGGGTCACGGATGATGCGCTCCACCATGGCACTGCCCACCAGCAGGGTCTGGAAGACCCCCTCAGGCATGCCGGCCTCCCGGAAGACCTCCTCGGCGGCAAGGGCGGCCTGGGGGACGTTGGAGGCGTGCTTGAGGACCATGACGTTCCCGCCGACCAAGGCCGGCAGCGCCGCCCTCATGACCTGCCAGAGCGGGAAGTTCCACGGCATGACCGCCAGCACCACTCCGAGGGGCTGCAAGCGGACGTAGCTCTCGGTCGCGTTGCTGGCCACCGGCCGGGGCCGCAACAGAGCCTCGGCATGCTCGGCGAACCAGTCCGCCGTCCAGGCACACTTCTCGACCTCCGCCTCCGCCTCCACGATGGGCTTGCCCATCTCCGAGGTGAGGATGGAGGCCAGCCTCTCTCGCTCTCGTCGCAGGTACGTGGCCACCTCGGTCAAGCGCGCGGCCCGGACCGGGACCGGTGTCTCCCGCCAGCGCGTGCGCGCCCCCCAGGCTCGGTCGAGGGCTCGGTCGACGTCGTCCCAGGTGTGCTCCTCGAAGCGCGCCAGCACCTCCTCCGTGGCCGGGTTGACGGAAACGATCGCCATCACTTGTCCTCCTGCGCAGGCCGATTCGTCGTCATCGTCGATCATTCCAGGATCGGGCCTCACCGTGTCGCGCCCTGACCCTCGCGCGAGCGGTCGGAGCCCGGGCCGCACCTCGCCCAACCGGGCATCCGCCCCCTCGGCGAGGGGCCAGGCCAGGCGCCCGGGGGCAGCCACCCCACTTGCCGGCGGCATCGGGATGGTCGACGCTGTAATCGTGACCATCGTGCACGAGGAGCGAACGCCGTGCGAGCCCGCCTGCGTCGACGTGTCCACCTGACCCCCGCCGACCGCGAGCGCTCGGCCTTCACCACCGTCCCTTTCGAGGTGCCGGCCGGCACCTCGCGGATCGAGGTCACGTACCGCTATGAGGGTCAGGGGCGGCCAGGGGCGAGCAGCGTCGTCGATCTGGGGCTGATCGACCCGCGAGGCAGCGCCTTCCCCCAGTTCCCCGGCTTTCGGGGGTGGAGCGGCAGCGCCCGCACCTCGGCCGTGATCACGCCCGAGGGGGCCACCCCCGGCTACCTGCCCGGGCCGCTCCCCCCCGGCACCTGGCAGGTCCTGCTGGGCCTCAGCCGGGTGCCTCCCGAGGGGGTCGAGGTGGAGGTGACGGTCGACACCTGGGAGGAGACCGGTCAGCCGCCGCACCCCCTGCCCGGCCCTCCGCGACCGGGGCCACCGGATCGAGGCCGTGGCTGGTACGCCGGCGACCTCCACGCCCACACCCACCACTCCGACGCACCCGGCAGCCTCGCCGAGCTAGTGGGGGCGGCGACCCGGGCCGGGCTGGACTTCCTCGCCGTCACCGATCACAACACGGTCAGCCACCTCCCCCACCTGCGCGCCGGCTCGGACCGGGTCCTGCTCGTGCCCGGTGAGGAGGTCACCACCGCCCGCGGGCACATGAACGTCTGGGGGCTGGACCGCCTGGTCGATTTCCGCTGGCAAACCGAGGCCGAGCTGAGAGCCGTGATCGAGGAGGCGCGGGCCCAGGGGTGTGTCCTCTCCCTCAGCCATCCCCTCATCCCCGGCATGTCATGGGCCCTGGGCTACGACCTGCCGGTGGACGGCCTCGAGATCTGGCACGGGCCCTCGGGCGAGCGCAACCTGGAGACGCTCGCCATCTGGCAGGAGCTGCTACGGTCCGGCCGGCGGGTAGTGGGGCTGGGAGGCAGCGACCATCACTGCGGCCGGCGGGAGCGCCCCCTGGCCAACCCCACCATCTGGGTGCTGGCCGACTCCCTGACCGTGGACGGGATCGTGGAGGCGCTGCGGGCGGGCCGGGTGGCGATCACCACCGCCGGCACCCCCCCGCCGCGCTTGGTGGCAGAACGCGATGGTCGTTATTGGGAGGTCGGCGACACGGTGCCACGGGGAGGGCCGGTGCGTGTGCACTGCCCGGCAGGGACTCGGCTCGTCACCGCCCTGGGGGAGGTAGCGCCCGAGGCCGAGCTCGACCTGCTCGAGCACGGCTTCGTGCGCGGGGAGCTCTGGGAAGGAGGACGGCGCTGGCCGCCGATCGCCCTCACCAACCCGATCTGGGGCCAGGCCTGAGCTTCGGGATCAGCCCGAGGGTCGGCAGGCGTGGCCTCCCTCGCATCGGCGCCCACCCTCCGGCCCCGGGACGCGGGCGGGAGGCGGGGCGGCCCGGGGCTCGCCGGCCCGGTCACGGCTCGACCGCCAGGCGACGGTCGCGAGCCCCCTCCCGGCGACACGGTCGGCCGGTGCCTCAGCCCCGCGCTGGCACCGGCGGTCGGCCGTGAGGGAACGCCAGCCCTCAGGTACGCCCACCGCGCGAGGGCACCAGCGGGGTCGGGCTCCGCTGGATCGCCCCCGTCCACTCCAGCTGGTACGCGGGCGAGGCGCCGAGCCCGACCAGGAAGACCTGCTCGCAGAGCTGGGCCAGGGCGGGGGCGGACAGGCCGCGGACGTCACGGACCAGCGCCCGGTTCGGGTACACGACGTCAGGTCGGAAGCCCAGGGGCACCAACCGAGGCTGGACTACCTGGCAGGGAAGGAAGACGCTATCGCAGGGAACCACCGCGTCACCATCGAGGCTCAGCTGGAGCTGTCGGACGCGACCATCCTGTCGCTCGTCGGTGACGTCATCGAGGATGACGTAGCCACCTCCGTCGGGGCGGGCGATGCGCGCCATCAGGGCCTGGAGCGCCGCCACCCGGGCGGGGTCGGCTGGGGCAGGGCTCGGCTGGACGGCGAGCGGGGCCGGTGAGACCTCGGCTGGCTCGGCCACCCGGGGCGTCGAGCCGCAGGCGGTCAGGAAGCTGACCAGGATCACCGCTAGCAACCACCTCAACCGCTCGACCTCCACCGCTGTCACCGCCAACCAGACGACCGATGGCCGCTCCGGATAATTGATGCATGTCGTGCGCCGTCTTCGCCGGCCAGGGCGCCTCGTGACCGTCAGGGCGCAACGCCCCTTGCGCCTCAGTGCCCCCGAGGAGCGCTGGGCCAGGCTGCTCGAGGCCACGCGCCAACTGCTGGCGGAGCGCGGCCCCGACAAGGTGAGCGTGGAGGCGATCGCCAGCCGGGCCGGAGTGGCCAAGGGGACGTTCTACCTGTACTTCAGCTCCCGGGACCAGCTCTTGGACTCCGTCCGCGAGCGCTGGATCGACGAGATCGTGTCGGAGGCGAACGGGCAGCCGGAGCTCAGCGGGCCCGAGGGCTGGCCAGCCCGGCTGCGGGCGCTCGTGGAGCTGATGGTGGACCTCCTGCTGCGCGACCCTCCCCTGCACCTCACCCTGCTCCACCCGCCGGCACGGGCTGGCCAGCCTGTCTCTGCCCTGGGCACGCTTGAGGGGCTGGTCGAGCGTTCGATCCGCGAGGCCCGGGCCGTCGGGGTCCCGGACCTTCCCGAGCCCTGGTTGGCGGCGGCCCTCTTGGTGCACGGGATCCACGGGGTTGTGGATCGGTACCTGCAGGCCCAGGTCGGGGTGGCGGAGCGGGCCCGACTGGTGGACGAGATCACGCAGCTGGCGGAACGGCTGCTGGGACCAATCGAGGACCGGGGCCCGGCAGCCGGGCCTGAGGCGGCGCCCCCCACCTCAGCCGGTCGAGGGCGTCGAAGCGTGCAGGTGCCGCCGCCACCGGATCCGGGCACGCCGCGGTAGCATGCCTCTGGCATGTGCAGCCGGCTGCGACGCGCCCAAGCCTGGGCATCGGACCGCATCCGGGGCGCCCCGGGTGGTCCCGTGATCGCCCGTGCCTCCCGCTGGGCGTCCTTCCCGGCCCGGTGCATGGGCCTCGCGAGCCGCTCATCCCATCCCCGAGGACGACGATGCCCCCCGCCTTGGTGATCACCTTCCCCTTCAGCCCCATCCTCATCCAGCTGGGGCCGCTCTCGATCCGTTGGTACGGCGTCTGCTACGCGGTGGCCTTCCTGGCTGGCCTGTGGATGGCGGGGCGTCACCTGCGGGCCCACGGACTTCGCGAGCAGGACTACGCCAACCTGGCCTTCTGGTGCATCGTGCTGGGCCTGGTCTCTGCTCGGCTGTACTACGACTTCCAGAGCGGTGCCGGCTACTACCTGACCCATCCCCAACACCTGCTCGCCACGTGGGAGGGCGGCATGGCCTACTTCGGCGCCATCTGGACGGTCCCGATCCTGATCTTCCTGTACGCACGCTGGAAGGGGCTGAACTTCTGGCTGCTGGCCGACGCGGCCGCCTTCTTCGCCGCCGTCGGGCAGCCCATCGGCCGGATCGGGAACATCTTCAACGGCGAGATTCTGGGGCCTCCTTCAAACCTCCCTTGGGCCTTCGCGTACACCAACCCGAACTCGATGGCCCCGCAGCTCGGGGTCGCCTACCAGCCAGCCGCCCTCTACGAGCTGTTGATCGGCCTCTGCATCCTCGGCATCCTGCTGCTCGTTCGTCGACGCCTCCGACCGCGTCCGGGAGCCCTGCTCCTGATCTACCTGGCCCTGTATGCCATCTCCCAGTTCGGCATCTTCTTCCTACGCGACAACTCGATCACGGCCCTAGGCCTGAAGCAAGCCCAGCTCTCATCGATCGCGCTGGCGATCGCCTTGGTGCCCGTCACCTGGTACTGGCTGCGCTCGGGCCACCGACCGGAGGTTCCGAGCGACACGCCTAATCCCATGGAGGTGCGCGATGGCTACCAAGCGGAGGCCTGAGCCCAAGAGCGGGACCACCAGCGCGGCCCGGACGATGGGGGCCGTGCGGGCACGGCCACGGACGCGCCGGCCCAGCCCCTGGCTGCCGGTCGGGGCCACGGTGGCGGTGATCGCGGTGGCGGTGGGGGTCTTCTTCCTGGTTCGCTCGGCCACGACGCCGACGCAGGCCCCCACGCTCCCCAGCCAGGCGGCCACCCAGAAGGTGGTCGACACCATCACCAGCATCCCGGCCTCGGAGCTGGACCAGGTGGGGGCGGGAACGGCGAGCAGCACCATCCAGCCGGTGATCGGCAACCCCCAGCCCTTGGTCGGCCCCAGCGGCAAGCCCGAGGTCCTCTACGTTGGCGCCGAGTACTGTCCCTACTGCGCCGCCGAGCGTTGGGCCATGATCATCGCCCTCTCCCGCTTCGGCTCCTTCAGCGGCATCCGGAGCATGACCTCGGCCGCCGACGACGTCTATCCGAGCACCCCCACCTTCACCTTCCACGGGGCAACGTACCAGAGCCCCTACATCGACTTCGTCGCCGTCGAGACCACGACCAACGTGAAGGGCTCGAACGGCCAGTACCAGCCGCTCGACAGCCTCACCCCCAGCGAGCAGGCGCTGGTCAACCAGTACGACGGCCCCCCCTACACCAACAGCGCTGGGAGCATCCCCTTCATCGACTTCGGGAACCGCTACGTGATGTCAGGTGCCACCTATCAGCCGGACGTCATCCATGGCATGAGTTGGTCGGAGATCGCCCAGTCGTTGCAGGACCCGAGCTCGAGCCAGGCGAAGGCCGTCATCGGCTCCGCCAACCTGCTGACGGCCGCCATCTGCAAGGCCAGCGGGCAGCAGCCAGCCAACGTCTGCTCCTCACCCACCATCAGTTCCCTTGAGGCGAAGCTTGGTCAGTAGCCTGCCGTTCCCACCCCCGATCCTGGCAAGGCCGCCGCGATCCGGCGCCTCGCCTCTAGAGGCGTCGAGGAGGACGCGGTGAGCCGCTGGGACGGCCTCCGACTGGGCCTGCTGGCCGCCCTGGGCGTGGTGGGGGGCGGCATCGCCCTGTATCTGACCTTCGTGCATGCCTCGGCCGCAGCCTTGGTCTGCAGCGCCAGCGGCCTGGTGAACTGCGAGCGGGTGCTGAGCAGCCCCTACGCCGTCATCCTCGGGAGCCCGGTGCCGACCTCGGCTGCCGGGATCCTTTGGTTCGCGGCCAGTGCAGCCCTGGCCCTGGCCCAGCTCCGCCGGCCCACTTCCTCGTTCCTGGCTCGAGCGCACGTGGGCTGGGGGATCGTCGGCCTGGCCACCGTCCTCTACCTGGTCTATGTGGAGATCGTCCAGGTCGGGGCGCTCTGCGCCTGGTGCACGGCCGCCCACGTCGCCGTGGTCGCCACCTTCCTGCTCGCGATCACGCGCTGGCAGGAGGTCGAGAGCGCCGACTGACCAGCCGCCCTCACAGGGTGAGGGTGAGGCCGGCGTCGATGACGTACACCTGCCCGGTTGAGGAGGTCCCGCTGACCAGGGTGAGGACCTGCTGGGCGACGTCCTCCACCGTCGGGGCCCGCCGGAGCGCGCTGCGGGTGACGAAGCCACGCGTCCCCTCCTCCCCGAACCGGCGCCCCCAGCGCGTGTCCAGGTAGCCAGGGGCCACCGAGTTGACCTGGACCTCCGGTGCCAGCGCCTTGGCCAGGCATCGGGTGAGGTGGATGAGCGCGGCCTTCGAGACACAGTAGGGGATGCTCGAGCCGAACGTGATCAGGCCGGCGGTGGAGGAGACGGTGATCAGGTGCCCGGCGCCCCTGGCCCGCAGGTGGGGAGCGGCGTGGCGAGCGCAGAACCAGGCCCCTTTCACGTTCACCCCCAGGATCGCATCCCAATCGGCCTCCGAGACCCCATCGAGGTCCTCGAAGGCGCAAAAGGTCGTCGTCCCGGCGTTGGAGACCAGGATGTCCAGGCGGCCGAAGGTCCGCACCACCCCGTTGACCATCGCCGCCACTTGATCCTCCTTGGCCACATCCGCCCGGTAGGCCTCAGCGCGCGCCCCCCGGGATCGAGCCGCCTCCACGGTCTCGGCAGCCTCCATCTCCGAGCGAGAGTAGTTGATGGCCACGTCCATGCCCGCCTCGGCAAAGCGGAGAGAGATCGCCCGTCCAAGCCCAGTCCCTCCTCCCGTGACTAGCGCAACCCGACGCTCGCCCCGATCCGTCATCCTCGACCTCCCCTTCGTGAGTGAGCCCCCTCGCCCCGCTCGTCTCAGCCGCCGGAGGGCAGCTCAGCGGCGGGCCGCTCATGACCGCGCAGGGATGTTCGCGCCCCCCGCTCATGGCTGTCAACGACCTCGGCTCAGGCCCCAGGAGCGCCACCATCGTCTGCCCGAAGGGTACGGGCCAGGCGCCGGGCCTGCCGCAGGGGCTCAGGGGTGCGTGCCCCCCGGATCAGGCCCCGCACCACCTCAAGCGCGACCTCGGCCGAGACCTGCCAACCGGCGTGGACCACGATGGGGCGAACCCCAGCACGGGCGCGGAGCCGGTACCCGACCAGTTCCCCATCCAGGCGTACCTCCACCACCGCCCCGGCCTCCGGGCCGGGATCGGGGGCGACGGCGACCAACGTCCGATCGGTCACCCCGATCGAGGGCAGTCCCATTGCCGCCCCGAGGTGGAGGGCGAGCCCGGCCCGACGCGGATGGTCACGGCCGGTCGCATCCACCAGCACCACCTCGGGGGTCCGAGGGAGGGCGCGTAGGGCCCGTTCCAACAGCGGCCCCTCCCGCAGCGCCAGCAACCCAGGCACGTACGGGGCGTGGAGGCGCCCACGCACCGTGGCCGTGGCCAGCGTGCAGGAGCCGGCCCGCACGACGGCCGCCGCCCATCCCGGGTCCCCGGCCCGACCGCTCCCGCCCACCCCCCGGGGGCCGACGGCGAACACCCCCGCCACCGCCGGTGGGCGACCCCCGGGCCGCCAGCCCACCTCGACGGCGGCCATCGCCAGCCTTCGCTGCACCTCGATCAGCGCCGAGACGGACTCCGGCCACCACCCCGGACCCGGCTCGCTCGCCATGGCATCCCCTAGCCTTGCACACCCTGGGCGGCCCATGCCGAGGACAGGCGATGGCCCGACGCGGGCCTGAGGTCGGCTAGAGTAAGGGGCCGTGCGGCAGGACCATGATCCCGCGCCCATGGCGGTCGTGCGGCGGGCGCCGAGGTCGAGGCGCCGGGCCACAGGCCCACGGTGATACCGTTCCCCGCCGGGGAGGCGAAGGCCAGCCGGCGAGGTCATCTCCTCCGCGCTGGCTTGGCCGTCCTCATCCTCCTCGCCCTGCTCGCCCTTCAGGGCGACCTGGTGGCCCTGGTGCCGGCGCGCTACCGAGAGGTGGTCCGGCTTGGCATCGTCGGCGTGGCGGCCCTGGCCGGCGCCCAGGCGATCAGGGAGGGCGTCGCCGCCATCACCCGCAGCCTGGAGCGGGAGGCCGGCGTGGTCCTGCGCAACCTCAGCACCTGGGTCCTCTCCATCCTCCTGGTTCTGTGGATCGCGTCCACGGTCGGGGTGAACCTCTCCGGGCTCCTGCTCGGCGGCGCGGTGGTGGGGGTGGTGGTGGCGACCGCCTCTCAGGCCTCCCTGGGCAACTTCTTCGCCGGGGTGGTGCTGATGGTGGCCCGCCCCTACCGGGTGGGATCCCCCCTGCGGTTACGCGGCGCCGCCCTGGGCAACGCCGAGTATGAGGGGACGGTGGTCGACCTGGGCGCGCTCTACACCACGCTGGTGACGGCCAGCGGCGAGACCCTAAGGCTGCCCAACAGCATCGTCATGAGCTCTGCCATGGTCACGGGCGAGGCTCCGCTCCAGGCCGAGGTGGAGCTGGAGCTCCCCCGGGGGACGCCGCTCCGCCTCATCCACCAGACGCTCCAGCAACGCCTCGGCGAGCAGCGCCAGATCACCATCGCCCCGGGGAGGGTGATCGCGGGGCAGGAGGGTCGGCTGCTCTGTCGGGTCCAGATCCGCTCGGCGCTGCCGATCGACCGGACCTGGCTCGCCGATGCTTTGCGGGAAGCAGTCGAGCTGGGCAGCGAGGAAGCCGAGCGCGAGGAGCTCTGGCGGCCGGCCTCCTGAGCAGGGGCGCGCTGCGGGCGCCGACCCTCGTCCTCTCCGGATGACGCGGGCCGCTCGCCCCCTGCGTCGAGCGCGGGAGGGGGGCCTCGGCGGACGGCCACCGTGAGCCCGACCAGCCGACGTCCACTTGCGCGGCTGCCCTCCCGGCAGGCACCGTCTCCGTAACCGGCCCGGGGCACGATCGAGCGGCGATGGACGGTCGCCGCCGCGCCCGAGCACTGGGGACCTCAGCCGCGCCCGCCTGCGAACCAGAGCGGCCGAGGTGGCCGGCGGCCGTTCGGGGGGCCAGGGGCCAGGGGCAGACGCAACGCCAACGTCGAGCCCCGGCCCGGCTCTGAGTCCACCACCTGGAGATCACCGCCTTGCCGACGGGCCAGCTCCCGGCTGATGTACAGGCCGAGCCCGGTCCCAGGCTGCGACGAGAGCTCGGCGGAGGGGAGGCGGACGAACCGCTCGAACACCTGCTCGCGCATCTCCTTAGGGATGCCGATCCCGTGGTCCTCGACGGTCAGCACCGCCTCCTCCTCGCCACGGACGGTGACCCGTACCCAGGGGCACCCCTGCGAGTAGGCCAGGGCGTTGATGATCAAGTTATCGACAATCCGGGCCAGGTAGATGGGATCGGCCCGGACCATCACTGGCTGCTCGGGTAGGTCCAGGTGGAGCTCGGCCGAGAGCAGCTCGGCCTGTGGACGCGCGGCCCGCACCGCCTGCCTGGCGACCTCCCGGAGGTCGCACTCGACCAGGCGACGGGGGAGCACCCCACTCTCCAGCCGGGAGGCGGTGAGGAGGTCGTCGACGATGCGGTTGAGTTCCTCGCCCTTCTCGGTCAGGATCTCGAAGGCCTGTCGCAGCTCGGCCGAGACCTCTCCGAAGGTGCCGTCGGCCAGCATCGAGAGGTAGCCGACGATCACCGCCAGGGGCGTGCGCAGCTCGTGCGCAGCCAGGTTGAGGAACTCGGACTTGGCCCGGTTGGACTCCTGGGCCTTGGCCAGCAGCTCGGCGATCGAGCGTTGCTTCTGGTGCAGATCGACGAACACGCTGACCTTGGAGCGCAGGAACTCGGGCACGAAGGGCTTGAACAGGATGTCCACCGCCCCGATCCGGTAGGCACGCTCCAGGTCGCGCTCGGCTTCCGGGAAAGCGGTGACGAAGATGATCGGCGTGGCCCGGGAGGCAGGGCGGGAACGGATCAGCTCGGCGGTCTCGAAGCCGTCCATGTCCGGCATGCGCACGTCCAGCACGATCACCGCGAAGTCCTCGCGGAGCAGGTGGCGCAGCGCCTCGCGTCCGGACCTGGCCGTCACCAGCCGCTGGCCGAGCGGGGCCAGCACCACCTCCAGGGCAGCCAGGTTGGCTGGCTCGTCGTCGACCAGCAGGATGTTGACCGGCCGCTGCCGCTCGCTCACGACGCGGGCTGCAGCCGGGAGCGCAGGATGGCCAGGAGCTCCGGCGGCTCGACCGGTTTGGCGACGTAGTCGGACGCCCCAGCCTCGAGGCAGCGCTCCCGATCTCCCTTCATCGCCTTGGCCGTGAGGGCGATGATCGGCAGGTCGGCGAAGCGAGGATCGCGCCGGATGCGGCGGATGGTCTCGTACCCGTCGAGGTCGGGCATCATGATGTCGAGCAGGGCCAGGTCGACCTGCTCCGAGGCCTCCAACGCCTCCAGCGCCTGCTCCCCTCCCTCAGCCGGGATCACCCGAAGGCCGTGCCGCTCCAGCATGGCGGTGAGGGCGAACACGTTGCGCACGTCGTCGTCCACCACCAGGACCGTCCGGCCAGCCAGGGTCGGGTCCGGCTGCACCCGCGCCTCGGCCCATGCTGCCTCCTGCTCGGGGCCGAGGCGCGACGGCGAGGTCCCCGGCCACCGCTGGGCCTGGCCCGACGCCAGCTCGGCGAGCAGCCGCCGGAGCTCCTCCCCCAGGCCCGACTTGGGCACGACGCGCACCGACTCCCAGCCGTTGGGGCGCTCCCCTGCCTCCCCACCGGCGGCCACCACCGCGATGATCGGCATGCCGCTCAGCAACGGCTCCGAGCGCAACGCCCCCAGCACCGCCCGGCCGCGCTCCTCCTGGGACTCGGCCTCGATCACCACCGCCGCCGGGCGATAGGCACGGGTGAGGGGGAGCACCTCCTGGCTCCTCGTCGCCACCACCCCCTTGAAGCCGCCCCGGCGGACCAGGTCGAGGAGGAGGCGACCGGAATCGGGATCCTCATCGACGATGAGGACCACCGTCTCGCCGGGGGCGAGGCGGTTGCGGTCGTCAGCGATCACGGCCGGCCCGGGCAGGGAGGTATCCCCCTCCCCGCCCTCGGCAGAGGGGACGGCTGCCGCCACCCGCCCCCGGTCGGTCGGCTCGGCATCGGCGGCGGCCTCCAAGGGAAGGTAGGCGGTGAAGGTGCTCCCCATCCCCACGACGCTGCGCACCGTGATCTGGCCGCCGAGGAGGTGCACCAGCTCGCGGCTGATGGAGAGGCCCAGCCCCGTCCCGCCGTACTTCCGGCTGGTGGTGCCGTCGGCTTGCTGGAAGGCCTCGAAGATGGTCCGCTGCTTGTCCGCGGGGATGCCAATCCCGGTGTCGATGACGTCGAACGCCACCACCGAAGGAGCCCGCTCCAGGCCACCGGCGGTGTCGTCCCAGCCGCCCTGGGCCAGGCGGACGCGGAGCTCGACCCGGCCCCGCTCGGTGAACTTGAAGGCGTTGGAGAGCAGGTTCCTCAGCACCTGCTGCAGCCGCTTGGAGTCGGTGCGGAACCTCTCCGGCAGGCGGGGGTCGACCGAGACCTCGAAGGCCAGCTGCCGGGAGTCGGCCAGGTGGCGGAAGCTCCGCTCAAGGTGCCTGACCAGCCGGTCGAAGCGTTCCTCGCCGATCTCCAGAGCCACGGTGCCGGACTCGACCTTGGAGAGGTCGAGGATGTCCGTGATCAGGTTGAGCAGGTCCTGGCCGCTGGCGTGGATGATCCGGGCGAACTCGACCTGCTTGGGGCTCAGGTTCCCCTCCGAGTTCTCCACCAGCTGCTGGGCAAGGATCAACAGGCTGTTGAGCGGGGTCCTCAGCTCATGCGACATGTTGGCCAGGAACTGGCTCTTGTACTGAGAGGTGAGGGCGAGCTGCTCCGCCTTCTCCTCCAGCGAGCGCCGAGCCTGCTCCACCTCGTGGTTCTTGCGCTCCACCTCGATGTTGCGCTCGGCCAGCAGCCGTGCCTTCTCCTGCAGCTCCTCGTTCGCCTGGCGCAGCTCCTCCTGCTGGACCTGGAGCTCGTAGGCCAGCGACTGCGACTGTTCCAGCAGCGCCTGGGTCCGCATGTTGACCTCGATGGTGTGCAGAACGATCCCGATCGACTCCGTGAGCTGGTCCAGAAAGTCGAGATGCACTGGGCTGAAGCGCTGGAGGGAGGCAAGCTCGAGGACCCCCAGGATCTGGTCCTCGAAGGCGATCGGGAGCACGACGAGGGCACGCGGCGAGGCCTGGCCGAGCCCGGAGGAGATGACGTACCCCGGGGGAAGCTCGCCGATGAGGATCCGCTCCCCGCTGACGGCGCACTGGCCGACCAGCCCCTCACCCACCCGGAAGCTGCGCGGCTGATCCTCGCGGCAGGCGTACGCCGCCTGGAGCCTCAGCACCGACCGGTCCCGACCCGTGCCATCGAGCGTGTAGAGCGCGCCGTGCTGTGCCCCGACCAGCGGCGCCAGCTCCGAGAGCACCAGCTCGCAGGCGGTGGTCAGGTCCCGCTGCCCCTGGAGCATCCGGGTGAAGCGCGCCAAGTTGGTTTTCAGCCAGTCCTGCTCCGCGTTCCGCTGCGTGGTCTCCCGCAGGTTGCGGATCATCTCGTTGATCTTGTCCTTGAGGACGGCGACCTCCCCCGAGGCCTCCACGCCGATCGATCGGGTAAGGTCGCCCTGGGTCACCGCGGTGGCCACGTCGGTGATGGCACGGATCTGGCTGGTGAGGGTGGCGGCCAGCTGGTTGACGTTGTCGGTCAGGTCCTTCCAGATCCCCGACACCCCCGGCACCTCCGCCTGGCCGCCCAGCTTGCCCTCCGTCCCCACCTCCCGGGCCACCCTGGTCACCTCCGAGGCGAAGGCGTTGAGCTGGTCCACCATCACGTTGATGGTGCTCTTCAGGTCCAGGATCTCCCCCTGGACGTCCACGGTCACCTTCCTCGAGAGGTCGCCGTTGGCCACCGCCGTGGTCACCTCGGCGACGTTGCGCACCTGCGCGGTCAGGTTCCTGGCCATGGAGTTGACGTTGTCGGTCAGGTCCTTCCAGATCCCCGACACCCCCGGCACCTCCGCCTGGCCACCCAGCTTGCCCTCCGTCCCCACCTCCCGGGCCACCCTGGTCACCTCCGAGGCGAAGGCGGAGAGCTGGTCCACCATCACGTTGATGGTGCTCTTCAGGTCCAGGATCTCCCCCCGCCCCTC
>Ga0209061_1001163_pt1 | contig 47516 bp, 48 predicted proteins | sample Coa_R1_10_FD_187157 | JGI IMG/M metagenome (GOLD analysis project Ga0209061, IMG submission 187157) | Surface soil microbial communities from Centralia Pennsylvania, which are recovering from an underground coalmine fire - Coalmine... | ecosystem: Environmental > Terrestrial > Soil >...
GCAGGCCGATCGGGTGGCACAGCGGGATCAGGTCCGGCGTCCGCTTGGCCGCGGCGATCCCGGCGATGCGCGCCACCGCCAGCGCGTCGCCCTTGGGCACCTCGCCCGCCCGCAGCGCCGCGACCGCCTCCGCCGACAGCAGCACCCGCCCGGACGCGCACGCCGACCGCGCGGTCACGTCCTTGCCGGACACGTCGACCATCCGCGCGTGCCCGGCGGCGTCCACGTGGGTCAGCCGGCCGCTCATGACCTCACAGTACTGTCAAAATATGTCAGCCGAACGAACGGTGCTGCGTGGCCACAGCCGTGCGTCGCGCCCGCCGCGGGCGGCTCAGGGCAGCACCAGCACGTCGGCGGTCTCGCCCTCGGCCATCCGCACGGCCCACTCCGGCACCACGATCAGCGCATTGGCGTGCGCGAGCGTGGCGACCTGGTGCGAGCCCTGGCCGGTCAGCGGGGTGACGCGGCCGCCGCGGCGGTCCAGGACGCCGCGCAGGTAGGACCGCCTGCCCGGCGGGGAGCGCAGCGGCCCGGTCAGCTCGGCCCGCACCGCCTCCAGGCCCAGGCCGTCGTCGGCCTGCAGCGCGCCGATGGCCGGGCGGACGAAGACCTGGAACGACACGTACGCGCTGACCGGGTTGCCGGGCAGCGTGAACAGCGGCACCCGCTCGTGCGGCGGCGGCGCGGCCGCCTCGCCGGCGGCGGCGCGCTCATAGAAGTCGCGCCGGAAGCGCCTGCGGCGCGGCTCGGCCTGCGGCCCGGCGGCGGGCGGCGCGATCGTGCCGAACCCCTGCGGCATCCCCGGCTGCATCGCGACCTTCCGGAACGCGATGCTGCCGAGCTGGCGCAGCGCCGCCTTGACCACGTCGTGCTCGCCGCCCATGCTGACCCCGCCGGTGGTGATGATCAGGTCGGCGCGCACCAGCTGGTCCTCGATCGCCGGCAGCACCTCGTCCGGGTTGTCCGGGACGATGGCCTGCCGGTAGGCGAGGCAGCCGGCCTCCCGGGCGGCGGCGGCGAGCATGAAGCTGTTGGAGTCCCAGATCCGGCCCGGGACGACCGGCTGGCCGGGCTCGGCGAGCTCGCTGCCGGTGGACAGCACCACCACCCGCGGCCGCGGCCGCACCAGCACGGTGCCGCGGCCGGCCGCCGCGGCGACCGCGATGTGCATCGGGCGCAGCCTGGTTCCGCTGGCGACCAGCACCTCCCCGGCCTTCGCGTCCTCGCCGGCCAGCCGCAGCGCGTTGCCCGGCCCCGCCTTGGCGCGGATGGCGACCCTGGCCCGGCCGCCGTCGGTCCACTCCACCGGAACGACCGCCTCGGCGCCGCGCGGCAGCATCGCGCCGGTCATGATGCGGATGCTGGTGCCGGGCGCCAGCGCGTACGCCCCGGTGTCGCCGGCCGCGACCTCGGCGACGACCGGGAGGATGACCGGGTTCTGTTCGGTCGCCGCCGCCACGTCCTCCACCCGCACCGCGTACCCGTCCATCGCCGAGTTGTCGAACGGCGGCAGCGGCCGGCTCGCGGTCACGTCCTCGGCAAGCACCAGGCCGTACGCGTCGGCCAGCCCCATCTCGGTGGGCGGCAGCGGGCTGACCGCGGCGAGGATCTCCGCCAGGTGCGCGTCGACCGGGGTGAGGTCCTGTCCCGCGGCGGCCTGCGTGACCGGATGCTGGGTCATGGCAGGCTGTCCAGGTACTTCCGCAGCCACGGCACGATCTCCTCGGCCAGGTCGGACCGCTCGCAGGCGAACTGCACCATGGTGCGCAGGTAGTCCAGCTTGTTGCCGGTGTCGTAGCGGCGGCCGTGGAACAGCACCCCGTGCACCCCGCCGCCGGAGGCCGGGCTGCGGGAGGACAGCGTCATCAGCGCGTCGGTGAGCTGGATCTCGCCGCCGCGGCCCGGCTGGGTGTCCCGCAGCACGCCGAACACCGCCGGGTCGCACACGTACCGGCCGATGAGGATCCAGTTGCTCGGCGCCGAGCCGGGCACCGGCTTCTCCACCAGGTCGGTGACCGTGACCACGTCCGGCTCGCCGGTCGGCGTGATCGCCGCGCAGCCGTACTGCGAGACCTGCTCGGGGTCGACCTCCATCAGCGCGACCACGCTGCCGCCGTAGCGGCTGCGCACCTCGATCATCCTGGTCAGCAGCGGGTCGCGGCTGTCGATCAGGTCGTCGCCGAGCAGCACGGCGAACGGCGCGTCGCCGACGTGCTGCGCGGCGCACAGCACCGCGTGGCCGAGCCCCTTCGGGTCGCCCTGGCGCACGTAGTGCACGGCGGCGAGCTCGCTGGACTCGCGCACCTGCGCGAGGCGTTCGGTGTCGTCCTTGGCGGCCAGCGCCTCCTCCAGCTCGTACGCGCGGTCGAAGTGATCCTCGATCGACCGCTTGCTGCGCCCGGTGATCAGCAGCACGTCGTCCAGCCCGGCCGCGACGGCCTCCTCCACCACGTACTGGATGGCCGGCTTGTCGACCACCGGCAGCATCTCCTTCGGCGTGGCCTTGGTCGCGGGCAGGAACCTGGTGCCCAGCCCGGCGGCGGGGATGACGGCCTTGGTCACGGCCCTGGCACTGTCAGCCATGCTGGCAACACTAGCGAACTTCATGGCGTGCTCCCTGCCCGCGGTTTCGTCCTCGAGCGCGAGAATGTGACGTGTCCCAAGTTCACCAGGACAAGGCCGCGCTGCGCGCGCGGCTGCTGGCGGCCCGGGCCGCGCTTCCGCCCGGGCAGCGGGCCGAGGCCGGGCGGCTGGTCAGGGACGCGCTGCTGTCGCTGCCCGAGCTGCAGATGGCGGGGACGGTCGCGTCGTACTACTCGGTGGGCACCGAGCCGGACACCCGGGGGCTGGTGTACGCGCTGTGGAAGCGCGGCGCGTACGTGCTGCTACCCGTGCTGCGGCCGGATGGCGACCTGGACTGGGCCAGCTACGAGGGCCCGGATTCGCTGGCACCCGGCCCGCGCGGCCTGCTGGAGCCGGTGGAGCGGCGGCGCGGGGTGCAGGCGGTGGCCAGCGCCGACGCGGTGATCGCGCCGGCGCTCGCCGTGGACCGGGCCGGCAACAGGCTGGGCCGCGGCGGCGGCAGCTTCGACCGCGCGCTCGCCCGGGTCGGGCCGCCGATCCCGGTGTTCGCGCTGCTGTACGACGGCGAGCTGCTCGACCGGGTGCCCGCGGACGCGCACGACGTCCCGGTCCGAGCGGTGGCCCGGCCCCGGCACGGGATCACCGCCCTGCCCGCCGGTTAGCCCCGCGCCGCGGTGCCGCCCTGGGTCGCGCCGCGCCGCCCGCCCGCGCCGCGCCGCCCGCCCGCGCCGCGCCGCCGCGCGCCCGCGCCGCCGCGCGCCCGCGCCGCCGCGCGCCCGCGCCGCCGCGTGCCGCATGGCGTTGCCGCGGGAATCGGCGCCGGTCCTGGGCGGTTGACTATACTTAGCACTCGGGTAGCGGGAGTGCTAATCTGTGCTAGCGAGTCACGGTCGCGCTGCCGACAGGCCCGTGAAGGAGGGGTCCGTGCCCACGTACCAGTACGCCTGCACCGAATGCGGAGACCAGCTCGAGGCGGTGCAGAAGTTCACTGACGCCCCGCTGAGCACGTGTTCCGCCTGCGGCGGCAGGCTCCGGAAGGTGTTCTCGCCGGTGGGGATCGTGTTCAAGGGCTCTGGCTTCTACCGCACCGACAGCCGCAACGGCTCGGCTCCCGCGTCCGCCTCGGCGAAGGAGCCGGCGGACAAGAAGTCCGGCGACACCGCGCCGGCGGACTCCGTCTCGGCGAACGGCGCGTCGCCGGGCAAGGACTCCGGCAAGGCCGCGGGCACGCCGGCGAAGGCATCCGCGGGCGAGAAGGCCGCCTGATCCGCATGCCGGACGCGGCCGGCATCGGCGTGCTGGGCGGCTCGGGGTTCTACCAGTTCCTCGACGACGCCGAAGAGGTGAAGATCGACACCCCGTTCGGCCAGCCGAGCGAACCGGTGTCGGTGGGCGAGGTGGCCGGCCGCCGGGTGGCGTTCCTGCCCAGGCACGGCCGCGACCACAGGTTCCCGCCGCACAAGATCCCGTACCGCGCGAACATGTGGGCGCTGCGCTCGCTCGGCGTGCGCCGGGTGCTCGCCCCGACCGCGGTCGGCTCGCTGACTCCTTGCTACGGCCCCGGGACGCTGGTCGTCCCCGACCAGCTCGTGGACCGGACGCGGACCCGCGAGCAGACCTACTACGACGAGGGCGCGGTCCACGTGCCGTTCGCGGACCCGTACTGCCCGTCGCTGCGGGCCGCCGCGATCGCGACCGCGCGGGCGTCCGGCTGGGTGCCGGCGGGCTCAGGCACGCTGGTCGTCATCGAGGGCCCGCGGTTCTCCACCCGCGCCGAGTCGCAGTGGTTCGCCGCCCAGGGCTGGACGCTGGTCGGCATGACCGGTCACCCCGAGGCGGTGCTGGCCCGCGAACTCGCGCTGTGCTACGCCCCGCTCGCGCTGGTCACCGACACCGACGCCGGCGTCGAGGAGGGCGAGGGCGTCACCCAGGCCGAGGTGTTCCGGGTCTTCGCCGCCAACGTCGCCCGGCTGCGCGACCTGGTCGCCCAGATCATCGCCGCGCTCCCCGCGGACCGCGACGACGACCCGTGCGGCCACGCCCTCGACGGCATCCGCCTCCCGTTCGACCTGCCCTGACGCGGTGGCCGGTTTCGTGCCGGCTGCGGCCGGCTCGCGCCGCGGGTAGGCTTGGCGGCACGGCAGGCCCCGGTAGCTCAGCGGATAGAGCGACTGCCTCCTAAGCAGTAGGTCCCGCGTTCGAGTCGCGGTCGGGGCGCACAGCTGGAATACGTAGGTCGCCGCGCCTAACTTAGGTCGCCCTGCGGGCGTCGCTGCGCGATCGGCTACGCCGTACCTAGACCCGGCGTTCACTCGCCAGGGATCGGCGCCTATCGAGGAAGATGGAGCAAGGCAGGAGCCGTTTACCCGGCCAGCATGGTGATCGGTCCTGTTCCGGTGTCCTTGATCTCGTCGCCGAGACGGTGGCCGTGATGGGCTCGTACCCGAGCAGAAGCCCGAACGCTTACGCCGCCTCGGCCCGCCAGCACCTTCCCGGCGACGGCCAGCCACGGGAACCCGGCCGGCCTCGCGCAGACCAGCTGCCACACGCGCGCCCGGACCGCCGCCCGCGCCCAGGCGACCTTGTCCAGGGTCCGGGCATCGGCCAGCTCCAGCGTCCGCCGCACCGTGGTATCGCTCGGCGCCGCCCCGAAGACCGGTTCCTGGTGCGCCAGCACGGCGATATCGCTCATGGTCCTCGCCCCGAGCGCGATCGCCACCGCCATCGAGACCAGCGCCATCCCGCGGTCGATCAGCGGGGACTTCCCCTTCCGGCCCAGCGCCACGCCGAGCGCCGAGGTCAGGCCGCACTGATCGGCCAGCTTGCGCAGCAGCACCGCCCCGGCATGGCCGATCAGCCCGTCAGCGTCCGCGGCCACGGACAGGTTCTGGTCCCAGCGCGTATCCTCCGGGTGATCAACGGCCGTCCGTTGGAGGATCACAATCCGGACCGCGTTCAGCTGAGCTAGGAGAGCGAGAGCATCGCTGCCGCAACCTCACCGGCGTCCGCATCTGGGATCGCCGTCGCGGCCTGTTCGAGCACGAGCAGCCGCGCACCGGGGATCTCGCGCGCGAGCGCTTCGCCGTTGCCGACAGGAAAGAACAGGTCGCGGCGACCGTGCACCACCAGCGCCGGGATCGCCAGCTCGGACAGGCGCTCGCGCCAGCGCGGCGTGCAGTCGAGCTTGGCGAACACCATGCCCAGCTGGTTGGCCATCTGCACCGCGGGCTCCGTGCCCGGCGCGCGGTCCCACGTGCGCTCGGCCCTCGCCCGCGCGGCCGCGGGGTCGTCGCCGAGGATCTCCGCGCCTCGGGCGGCAAACTCCGCGACCGCGGCGCGGTCGGACCAGTCGGGCATCGAGCGCGAGAACAGCCGGTCCATCGTCGCCGCGTCATGGTCAGGCAGGTCATCGTCGACCGGCCCCGGAGCCACAGGCCGCGTTCCGGCGAGGGTGAGCGCCGAGAACGCGTCCGGGTGGTCTAGCACGGCGACCTGGGCGACCATCCCGCCGACGCCGATGCCCGCCAGGTGCGCCGGCCGGTCGTCGAGGTCCCGGGCGAGCGCCGCGGCGTCGGCTGCAAGATCACGCAGCGTGTACGCCGGAGCCTGGGGATCGACGGTGGTCGACGCGCCGGAATCGCGCAGGTCGTACCGCACCACGTGGCGCCCACCGCGCGCGAGCGCCTCGCAGAGCGTGTCGGGCCAGGAGAGCATGGTCGGGCCGCCCGTGAGCAGGACGAGCGGCGCCGCCGCGCCGCCGAAGTGCTCGACCCCGAGCATGACGCCATCCGCCTCGACCGTGGTCATCACGCCTCCCCCGTCGCGGCGACGCCGCCGGACGTCCGGAACGAGTGGACCATCCGATACATCGTGAACCTCCAAGGCAGCATCGCGGACCGGTTGCGCGGGGACCGGGGCCATTAGCTCGGCTACCCGTCCCCGCCGATGGTGTGCGTCGCGCCGAACGTGCGCGACTGGGTTGGCTCTCAGAGGTAGACAGCTGGCGGGGCAAAAACTCATCGGGACCCTGTCCGCATGGCAACCCGCTGCAGACTGGAGGCTCGCGTCATGCCAGGACTTCGAACCGCCGCACCCAGCGGGTGCCGCCCCGGCCCCACCGCCACGCCCCTGAACCCGCAGCTCAGCACGCTGAATCCATGAAAAGCCGCTGATCAAAGACCCGCAGCTGAATCCCTGGGGTCAACACGAGGGCATCGCCCTGCTCGCCGGACACGACCCAACGGCGACGACGGAACCGGCATCCCGCTACGAGATCCGGCCCGCGCCCACCCAGGGCGCAGAGGTGATGGACAAGATCTTCGGCCAGCAGGGTTCAACTCGGGCGCATATGCAGGTGCGCGCCCCGCATGCGCCTCTATCGGGAGGTCAGGACACGGAACTCGTTGTCATCGGGGTCGGCCATCATCAGCCACGGCACCTCGCCTTGCCCGATCCCGATCCGTTTCGCGCCGAGCGACAGGAGCCGCTCGGCCTCGGCCTCCTGGTCGCCGTCCGGCGGCAGCGCCACGTCGAGATGCAGCCGGTTCCCTCCCTGCTTCGGGGCAAGCGGCGGACCCCAGGTAATGAACTGCCGTGCGCCGTCCGGCGCGCGGATCGCGGTCTCCTCGTCCTGGTCCCAGATCAGCGGCCACCCCAGCGCCTGGCTCCAGAAGCACCCCACGGCACGGGAGCCGTCGCAGGTGAGGGATCCGGCACGGCTCGCGTAGGTGACGAAGTTGTTGCCCGGCTCCAGAACGCAGAATTCGTTGCCGTCCGGGTCGGCCAGAACGACGTGCGGAGCATCCGGCCCCTGACCGATGTCGATTTCGCTAGCGCCCAGGCGAGTCAGACGGGTCACGGTTGCGTGCTGGTCTTCGGCCGACCGGCTGCTCAGGTCGAGATGGATCCGGTTCCTTCCGGTCTTCTTCCCCGCCCCAGGAGCGAAATCGAACGTGAAACCGGTCCCGTCCGTCGGCATCAGCCTGACCTTGTCGCCGGTCTCGTCGAAGATCTCCCAGTCCAGCGCCGCGGCCCAGAACCGTGCCAGGCGCAACGGCTCGGACGCGTCCCATGTCAGGCTGGCGAGCTTGAGCGTCATAGCAACCTCGGCACGCGGAACTCGCAGCTGTCAAGATCGGCCATGACGGCCCACGGTACCTCGTCCGCAGGGCGGTTACGACCGGTGGCTGGCGGCGGTGGTGTCGCTGGTGCCCGGCGGGTGCTCGGGGCCGGGCGGCCAGCCGGGACGCTACCGGGCAAGCCGGCCCCGCGGGCGGGATGTAGCAGCTGGCCATGGCCAGGATGTGGGGCCTGTGCCCGGGCCAGGTCCGCCACGGCCGGACGCCGGGCTGCCGCCGGGCGGTCCGTCCCGTGCCGGCGAGCGCCAGGGCGGGCAGGCCGAGCCCGAACACCGCTAGGTCCCGGGTGCCGCGGATCGCGGTCAGGTCGGCAGCGGTGACGGCCGGCGCGGCAATCGCCCAGAAGCAGGTGACGCCGGTCCGCGCAGAACGTCCCGTTCGGCGCGGCCGTGCGGTGGAGCCCCCGGGCGATCGGTGGCTGGGCGCCGACGGCTCGCAGAATCGCCGTTACTACCTCGCTGAGCGGCATCGTGGTGTCGATCTCGCAGTCTGCGATTGCCCGCAGCAGCGGTTCGACTTCGTGAAGGTCTGCCAGGAACCGGCGGAACTCCCCGGCTGACTTGCCGAACGGGTTGTTCGTCCTGGTCGCCAGCCGTTGCTTGAGGACGTCCACCGGGGCGCTCAGCAGGATGATGTGATCGAACTGTGAGTGGAACTTCACCTGGTTCTCTTCGCATCCGGCCACGAACAGCACGTCGGTGTCCTCAGTGGCCAGCAGCGCCTGGATGGCGTCCTCACGCCACCGCTGGCGGCCATCCGGCTGCGGCTCGCACCACCCGGCATCGGTATCCACCGCGTTGTAGCCCAGCGCGGCGAGCTCTGCGATCAGGCTCGATTTCCCCGTGCCCGACATCCCGGTGATCAGCACCCGCCTCACGGGCCGAGCTTATGCGGCCGCGGGGCATCAGCAGGTCCGAGCTCTCCGCCCGCGCTGCCCGCAGCTACCTGGACCGGCTCGCCTCTCGTTCCGCTACGGGGTGAACGGTGTGATGCAGAACGGATGGCCGGCCGGGTCGAGCAGCACTCGCCATCGCGGGTCCGGCTGCACTGGCGCGAGCCGCGCACCCAGCGCGATGGCGCGCTGCTCGAGCTCGCCCACCGGGGCATCCCCGTGCAAGTCCAGGTGCACAAGCGATGTCCCGGGCCAGGCCGGCGGCTGGTAATCCTCGGTGCGCTGCGCCACGAGGATCACGCTGCCAGCCTCGACCGCCGCCGCCTTGTCATGGGTCCATAGCAGCGTGCCGCCCAGCAGGCGGGCGTAGAACTCCGCCAGCTCGCGGTGGTCGGCGCAGTCCAGCGACACCGCCGCCACCCGGAGCGAGGGGGGCGGCTGGTCCACGGAACGATCGTAACGATGCACGGCTGCAGCGTCCGGCTGACCCGGACCGATGAGCCGTCCGGCACACGGAGTTTTCTGCGGCAGCGCCGGCGGCCACCGGAACCCTTGCCGTCGGCAGCCGTCATACGATCGCACGCAGACGGCGCGGATCAGCCCGCCGATGGCTGCGGAGGCCCGATCATGTCCACACCGCAGGTCGCTGCGCAGCGGCTCGCCGGAACCGCCCTGGCCCCGCCAGGTTCCCAGCTCGTGCTGGCCGAGTGGACAGCACAGGGCAGCACCGGCGACGAGCCGCTCTACCAGGCGCCGCTGCACGAGCACCCAGAAGACGAGGCCTGGTACGTGCTCGAGGGAACGCTGGCGGTCCGCGCCGGCGAGCAAGTCCACCAGATACCAGCCGGAGGCGCGGTGATCGTTCCCGGCAGGACCGCGCACACCTTCTGGAACCCGCGCCCCGATCCTGCCCGCTACGTGCTCATCATGGGAGCGCGCACGTTCGCGCTAATCCAGGCCATCCACGCCACCGAGGACCGTAGCCCCGCCCGCATGCGGCAACTATATGCCGCCCACGGCGCCACGCTCCTCGGCTGAGTCCCTGATCATCCCGCCGACCGAATGCTCCGCAACGGCAAGGCTCGGTGGAGTACTAAACGAACCTGACCAGTTACCTTCACACGGTCATTTCCTGGCCCAGTCAAGCGTGCATCTGGGCGGCGCTCAGTGACAGATGCGAGGGACTGCAAGCCTGGACGGCAGCCCTGTCCGCACAAGCGCTCCGGCGAACGCCCGCAACCGCATCACCACGCCGCCCGGCAAGGCTGAGCGTTCACCGGATCATCCGCCATGCGGCATGACAGGAAGCTTGGCGAAGCTCCGGGTAAGCAGGCCGGGCGAAGTATTTCGACGCGGCACCGCAGGCCTGGCGCGCCTGCCAGCCGCCCGTCGCCGGTGAGCAGGGTGACGTCCAGCGCTTCGGCGAGGGCGACGTAGCAGGCGTCGTAGACGGTGAGGTTGTCGCGCAGCTCCCAGCAGCGGGCCAGCAGCGGCCGGTGCGGCGCCCGCCGGAGCGGCAAGGCGGCCAGGTCGGCCAGCGCCAGGGCCGCGCGGCGCAGGTCAGCAGCGCCGATATGCACCTGCCGGCGCAGCACCGAGGCGACCTCGAGATCGACCAGTTCCGGCGCGCTCAGCCGTTCCCCGCGCAGCCGGGCGCGGGCATGGTCGCCGTCCGGGCCGTCATCGCCCAGGGCGGTGGCCAGCACGCTGGCGTCAACGATGATCACGGTCGGCGCGCAGCGTCGCCACCGCCGTCTTTAGCGGAACCGAGCCTCCCGAGCGGCCGCCGGCCCGGTCGAGAACCTCGTCAAGGGTCGGTTCGCTGGCCTCCTCGATGAGCCGCGCCCTCAGGTATTCCTGGAGGGACTGGTGGGCGGCGGCGGCGCGCTGGCGCAGCACGGCATGGGTCTGCTCGGGCACGTCCTTGATCTGCACGCTAGGCATGGCGCCATTATGGCGCTAGAAGCGCCAGTTCGCAAACATGCTCTCATCGTGTCGGCAGTGTCTGAGCTGCGGGTACGCGGCAAGGGCACCAAGATCGTCCGGGTCCCGCCGCCGTGCTGCTCGCCGAGGCCGGCGCTGCCGGCGCCGGTGGCTTCGAAGGTCCGCAGGCTGGCAGCCAGGCGGCGTGATCTGCAGCGGCTCGCCTCGCGCCGCCTGCCCGACCTTGAGGACGAGGACGTGATGCGGGGCCGCATGGCAGCGGTAGCGCGCTGCCTGGCAGACACCAGCACGCTGCCTGGCAGACACCGGCGCGCTCGCTCGCCTTCATCGTCCCGGAGTGGCAGCCCTCCTGGCGCCGCTGACCGCGTCCGGGGTGGCGGCCACCCGCGGTGTCATCGAGTCCGAACTCGGCTGGGCAACCTGGAGCAATGCGGTCCGGTGGCGCACGTTCAGCATGCCGTCCGTCCCATCCCCGGTCAGATCAGGAGCCGGTGACGTCTTGCACCGACCGGGCCAGGATGCAGAACTCGTTTCCCTCAGGGTCTGCGAGAACAGTCCACGAGGCGTCCGCCGGCTGACCGACGTCGGCCGGCCGGGCGCCCAGCGCCATCAGCCGCTCGACTTCCTCCTCCGCTGTGCTGCCATCAGCGCGCAGGTCGAGGTGGAGGCGGTTCTTTACCCCTTTGCGCTCGGGCACCTTCGCCACATCAATCGTCGGCCAGGCGCCGTGGGCCGGAGCGATGCTCACTATGTCGGCGTCCTCCTCGACGATCTGCCACCCGAGCGCTGCCGCCCAGAACCCGGCAACACGGCGAGGGTCGAGAGCGTCAATGGTAATGACGGCGATATGACTGGTCATTCCCTCCATGTACCCGCAGCCGTCGCTGATGCACGCCGATGAATTGCGCGTCGCCGGGCCATGGCCAGAACCCTCGCAGCAGCGCACCGATCGCCGCGTACTACCTGCTGCACGGCCTCGGCGTGAGCAACCTGACGGCGCTCGGCGTCGGCGCGGCGTTCCCCGCGCTGGGCGCCGCCTACACGCTGGCCACCAAACGCCGTGCCGACGGCGTGGCCCTGTTCGTGCTCGCCACCATGGCGCTCTCGGTCGCCGTCTCCGCCGTCACCCGCGAGCCCCGGTTCCTGCTGGCCAAGGACGGCCTGATCACCGGCCTGTGGGGCTGTGGTTCGTGGCCAGCGTCCGCGCCCGCCGGCCGGCCGGCCGCGTTCGTATTCGCCCGTCCGCTGATGGAGGGCAGGAGGGCGTTCGCGGTACGGAACTGGGACGCGCTGTGGCAGGCCGAGCCGGGCTTTCGCCGGATCTGGCGGGTTTCGAGCGTGATGTGGGGGACCGGGCTGCTTGCCGACGCCGTCATCCGCGTGGTGATGTCCTCCACGCTGCCCGTCCACCTGGTGCCGGGTGGGCAAGGTGCGCAGCTGACCGCCGGGCCTCGCTCAGCGCGGGCGCGCGGCGGCCCGGCCGCGGTGCCGGCCTTTCCCGAGGCGTCACCTGAGGATGTTGACGGCGCGGGCCACGACCAGGGCGACGATCACGATCGAGACGGCGGCCTGGGCGGTCATGCCCATCTTCGCCCACCGGGACAGCGGCATCGTATCGGTCGGGCTGAAGGCGGTGGCGTTGGTGAAGGACAGGTACAGGTAGTCGCCGAAGGCGGGTTCCCAGTCCGGCGGTGCCAGCTGCGGGCTGGCCATCTGCACGAACTGGAAGTCCGGGTACATGCGGACGGCGTTCGCCCGGGCCACCGGGCCGCCGCGGTCGAACTCCCAGTACCACAAGGCGAAGACGATGACGTTGATCAGCCACGTGGTGCCGCCGGTGACCAGCAGCGGCCCGGCGCTGCCGCCCAGGCTGCCCTGCACCAGGCCGAGCACGAGCCGGGCCACCGACCAGGCGTTGGCCAGGCTGAGCAGGGCGGCGAGGGTCAGGCCCAGCAGGCGGATGGCCCGCGACTCGGTGTTGATGCGACGCGGGTTGGCCATCACCAGGGCGACCAGCAGCAGTCCCTGCAGCGTCGGCAGCAGCCACACCGGGTGCACAAGGGTGAGCCGGCCAGGCAGCGGGTACTGCAGTGCCACCGCGACCGCCACCGCCACCGCAGCCTGCCAGCGGGCCTCGCCCTCGGTAGGCCGTTTCCACGCCGGGACAAGGCCGAGAGCGGAACGCTCGGCGGGCGCAACCCGGTGCTCGAGCTCGTTCAGCCGGGCATGCAGCGCCCGGATGCCGTCGAGGATCAGCGCGCTGTCGGGGTGGCGCCATCCATCATCTGATTTCATCTCCTCATCTTCGCCCGCGTCCGCCCCTGTTGGGCCCACGGCCGTCCGCGACGCGGCCGAGTCCGGTGAGACACCGCGGCGCGGTTACCCTGCGGTTACCCTGCCGCCAGGGCGGCCCAGAACGCGCAGTTGTGCGTGATCGCGAAGTCGGCCTCGGTCCGCGGCGCCGGCGGTGCCAGCGACTGCATGACGGGGATGAGGTCGTTGAACGGCGGCCAGAACGGGGTGCCGAACGAGGACGGGACACCCCGCTTGGCGAAGTTCGTCCAGTACCCCTTCATGATCGCCGCCAGTTGCTGCTGCTGCGCCGACAGCGTCCCCGGGAACGCGGCCGTCGGCAGGGCCATCAGGTACTGGATCTCGGACGCGTGGGCCGCGCCGTACGGGAAGCTGACCGGGGGAAGGAAGTCCTCCGGCGCGTTCTCGTCGTTGAACTCGTAGCCGAAGGTGGGCACGAAGCGCGAGACGAGCTCGTCGATGGCCAGCGCTGGGCAGGCGAAGATGGCGTCGGTGCCGACCGCGCCGAGCGCGACCGACGGGCTGGGGTAGGCGCTCAGCGGGTACTTGGCCGCGATGACGGCCGCCACCGCCGGGGAGACCCCGAGCGTGGTGGAGATCATGCTCTGGTAGTTCGACGCCGTCACCGGGTTGCCCGCCAGCTCGCTGAGCGCGACGAACAGCCGCCATTCGTCGTGGTTGGTGCCGTTGATGATCGGGACGCGGTTGAAGTCGCCGGCGGCGAAGGCGGTCTCCAGCGTCTCCGGCAGCACCTCGGTGTTGATGTTCGGCGTGTAGCCTGCCGCGTCCTGGTCGGCCAGGATGGTCGAGACGGGCAGGCTGCGCAGGCAGGCCGCGGTCTGGCTGGCGCATCCCGCCTTGGCCGCGAACGCCTCGCCGGCCGCCTCGGCGCTCGCCAGCGATGCCTGGCTGAGGTTGTAGGAGCCGCTCTCCACGATCGCCCTGTCGAACAATCCCCTGGCCTGCGGCGACGCAACCTGTGCCAGCACGGACAGGCCGCCGGCGGACTCGCCGAAGATGGTGACGCTGCGCGGGTCGCCGCCGAAGCTGGCGATGTTGCGCTGCACCCAGCGCAGCGCGGCCTGCTGGTCCATAAGGCCGTAGTCACCCGACTGGCCGTTCGCGTCGGCCAGCGCCGGGTGCGCCAGGAAGCCAAGCGCGCCGAGCCGGTAGTTGAAGGTGACCACGGTCACGCCGTCTTCCACCAGCTGAGTGGGGTCGTAGTCATTGCTCTCGCCGCTCACGAACGCGCCGCCGTGGATCCACACCATGACGGGGTAGCCCGGACCGGCGGCGCGCTGGCTTGGCGTGAAGACGTTCAGGTAGAGGCAGTCTTCCGACGTGCTGGCCTCGCCGAAAGGCGACGCCGGCTGCGGGCAGTGCGGCGCGAACGTGGTCGCGTCGCGCACGCCGGACCAGCTGGCGGCCGGTTGCGGCGGCCGCCAGCGCAGCGCGCCGACCGGTGGGGCGGCGTACGGGATGCCGAGGAACTCATCGACCGCCCCGTTTGCCAGGCCGCGGACGGCCCCGTCGGCGGTGCCGGCCACCGGGCCGGCGGTCCCCTGCCCGCTTGCTGCATCCTGCCCGCCGCGGGTGCTCGCGCCCGCGGCGGGCGCGCCCGCGGCCAGGGCGCCCACGGTGACTGCGACGACCGCCAGCCGGGTCAGTGCCGGCAATCCGGCCCACCTCGTGGACATCGAGATCTCCCTTCGCGCCTGATGCCGGCCGCCGCCGGGCCGGCCGGCCGCTCATGCTCGAGCAGGACGCGGCGCATCTCGTCCAGGTCGCCGGTCACGACCGCGTACAAGCCCGGCCGTGCGCAGCCCTCCTGCCGCGTGGCGACGATGGAGATGCCGCCCCATGTCTGCTGGGTGGCGAACTCGTAGCCGGGAAACTCGGCCGCCAGCTCGCTCAGTTCCGCCTGCGCGCCGGTCACGCGGGCCACCGGGTGCGCCGCCGTCATGATGCCGCCTCGTCCCCGAGGCCGCCGCCCCTGCCACCGCCCCTCGTCCCGCCGCTGCGCTTGATGTCGGCCATTCCGCCGAACGGGACGTGGTTCCCGGCGCCAGGGCAGGCGCTCTGCCGGACGCGCGCCTGCGCTGGCCGGTTCACCAAAAGTACGTACCAGTACTTTAGGCTCACGTCAGCTACTGTATCCCCGTGGCCGACATCGGGCAAGGGGGAACGCTCGCCAGGACGCACGAGGGAATGCCGGGTCTTCCCCGCGGCAGGAGCCGCCTGCCGCCGCCGGCGGTGCGCGCGGCGCAACGGGAACGGCTGCTGCGGTCGGCGATCGCCGCGGTGTCGGAATCCGGCTATCTGGCGGTAACCGTCGCCGACATCGTCCGGCGGGCCAGGGTGTCCCGGGCAGCCTTCTACGCCCACTTCGCGGACAAGGAGGACTGCTTCCTCGCCGCGACCGCCGCGGGCCGGGACCTCATGATCGCCCGGGTGGTGTCCGCGACGCGCGCCGTGCCCGCCGGGGCCGGCGACGAGGAGGTGCTGCGGGCGGCGTTCCGCGCGTACCTCGCGTTTCTCGCCGACGAGCCCGCGTTCGCCAGGGTCTTCTATATCCACATGCCGGCGGCGGGCCCGCGCGCGGCGGACCGGCTCGACGCCGCAACCGGCCTGTTCGCCGACCTGAACCAGAAATGGCACCGGCGCGCGCGTGAGCATCACCCGGAATGGCCACCGGTCCCGCCCGAGGCGTATCTCGCGCTGGCCGGTGCCACGGCCGAGCTGGTGCGATCCATGGTGCGCGCGGGCCGGACCGACGCGCTTCCCCGGCTTGAGGAAACGCTCGCGTCGCTGCATCTAGCGGTGCTGGCGGCCCGGCCCTGGCCTGCGGGGGCCTGATCCGGGCCCGTCAGCCCGGCCGCCGCGGACGGTCCCGCACGCCGGACCCGGGCCGCTAGGCCAGCTCTTCGGCCTGCTCGCTGAACACCGCGAGCTGGGAGATGAGCCGCTCGCTCAGCACGGCGCCCACGACCCCGAGGTTCTCGACGACGAGCTCGCCCCGTGCCGTGAGCCGCTCGAACTCCCGGCTGCCGCGAATCCGCGCCAGCTTGTCCTGGTCTCCGCGCAGCAGGAAAAACCCGCCAAGCTCCCCGCCGTGCGGCTCGAGAAGAACCGGCTCGAAGCTCTCGATCTCACCCTCCCGCTGCAGCCGGGAGTAGTATTCGAATACTTCGTTGAAGACCTTGACGGCCTGTCGTTCACGGCCCCGCACGGGAGTCCCGAAACCGATGAAAAGCCCAGAATCTGCCATGACCCACCCCTTCTGGCGTCTCGCCGCATGACGAGCCTAACGCGATCACACCCGGCACGATAGCCGCGGCGGCCACCCGGGTGGCCGGCCAGCGGGGCGCATGACCGGGGCGGCGACGTGCCGGGAGCCGCCGGCGTCGAGACCGCGGCTGCATCCCTATGCGACCATGGGGAACAGCGATGAGCCGACCGACAGTACGAGCCGTGACCGACGCCGATCTCCCCGCGGTGGCCGGAATCTTCGCGCACTACGTCCGGCGCAGCGTGGCCACCTTCGAAGAGGACCCGCCCTCCGCTGCCGCGTGGCGGCGCAAGCGGGATGAGATCGCGGCCCGCGGGCTGCCGTTCCTGGTCGCCGAGGCGGGCGGGCAGGTCGCCGGGTACGCCTACGCCACCGCCTGGCGAGACAAGCCGGGTTACCGGCACACCGCGGAGGACACGGTATACGTGGCGCCCGACTCGACCGGGCACGGCCTCGGGCGGTCGCTGCTCGAAGCGGTGATCGAGCAGTGCGCGCGGGCCGGGATCCGTCAGCTCGTCGCCGTCGTCGCGGACACCGGCATTCCGGCGTCCCTGGCGCTGCATCGGGCGTGCGGCTTCGTCGAGGCCGGGCGGCTTCGCGCCGTGGGCTGGAAACACGGCCGCTGGATCGACACGGTGCTCATGCAACGCCCGCTCACCGCCGACGGCGCGGCTTCGTGACCCTTCCCGCCTGGCCCGCCCGGCGGCCCCTCCCGCCTGGCCCGCCCGGCGGCCCGCCCCGTCCGCCCCGCCCGGCCCGCCCGGGCCCCCGGCATAGTGTGGTCGTAACGGCGACGAGGCGACGCTCCGTTTCCCGCGGCGAGCGAGGAGGACGGCCGTGAGCGAACTGGACCGGCTGCAGGCGGCGATGGACGACTGCCGTGAGATGATCCGCGAGGCGCACGCCGCGACCAAGGACCTGCGGGCCGCGGTGCGCGAGGCGAAGCAGGAACTGCGTGCCCTGGCGCAGGACGAGGTTGCCGCGGACATCCGCGCGGAGGTGTCCCGGCAGCTCGGGGAGCTCGGCGAGCGGACAAGCCAGGCCGTGACCGCCGCGACGCAGAAGGTGATCGCGGAGTTCGACCGCTTCGGCGAGGCGTTGCTGGGCAAGGAGGCCTACTGGCAGCGGGCGAGCGGCCGGCGCGCGGCGGCGCGGCCCGCCACCGACGTGGTGTCGCTCGACCTGCCGCACGGCCAGGACGAGGGCTGACGAAGCGGCGGCAACCCGGAACGGGCCGGCGCCAAGCCCGCTTTCGCCCATTCTTTCACCGAAGAAGCGCTTCCCCACTTATGCCCGGGTAATGAGAATGTCGCAATTCTGCGGTAGTCGGCGCTAATTAGCAACGGCTAGGACCGGAAAGCGCGTGATTGCCGCGGGAATCTCGCCAAATACTCGCGGCTTGCCGGCCGAATTCAGCTCCGGCCGGGAAAAGCCCCGGTAAGGTATCCCTGGAAATCGGCACGACCGCGCGGCTCGGCGTGCGGAATCACCAGATTAAATGGAGGAAGACAAAGTATGTCCGGAAAGAACCGCGTCTTCGCGCTCGCAGTCGCGACGGCAGCGACAATAGGCCTCGGCGCGCCGGCCGCCGCCGCCGCCACCTTCGGCGGCGGCGGCAACGGCAACGGCAGCCTGGTCAACGTCAGCAACAACCAGGTGCCGCTGCAGGCGTGCAACGACTACGTCGCGGTCAACGTGCTCGGCGGCCAGGTGCCGCTGTCCAGCATCGCCGCCGCGCTGAGCGCGCTGTCGTCCGGCGACACCACCGCCATCCAGAACAGCAGCTGCGACCAGGCCGCCATCCAGGACAACGCCCCGGCCACGGACCCGTCCTCGGCGAGCACCCAGGCCGGCGGCCAGTCGAACGACCAGTCGAACAGCCAGTCCAGCGACCCGTCGTCGGGGTCCTGGCACCACAGCGGCGGCAACGGCAACGGCAGCCTGGTCAACGTCAGCAACAACCAGGTGCCGCTGCAGGCGTGCAACGACACCGTCGCGGTCAACGTGCTCGGCATCCAGGTGCCCGCGTCCGGCCTGTCCGGCGCGCTCGGCCTGCTGTCATCGGGCAACACCACGTCCGACCAGAACAGCAGCTGCGGCCAGTCCGCCCAGCAGCAGAACTAGGCCCCGGACCGGCGCGGCCGCCCGGCCCGGGCACCGGGAGCGGGCGGCCGCCGGCGATGGCGGTCCCCCGTGCGCCAGGTGGCGCGCGGGGGACTCGCCGGTTATGTCACCGAAGACCCCGCAGGTAATCCGCGGCTCGCCGCCGCTGCGGCGGAATCGCCAGGCTTGGAATATGGAGGAAGACACAATATGTCCGGAAAGAACCGCGCCTTCGCGTTTGCGGTCGCGACGGCGGCGACGATAGGCCTGGGCGCGCCGACGGCCAGCGCCGCCATCCTCGGCGGCGGCGGCAACGGCAACGGCAGCCTGGTCAACGTCAGCAACAACCAGGTGCCGCTGCAGGCGTGCAACGACACCGTCGCGGTCAGCGTGCTCGGCATCCAGGTGCCCGCATCCGAACTGTCCGGCGCGCTCGGCCTGCTGGCCTCCGGCGCCACCACGGCCGCGCAGGACAGCGCCTGCGGCCAGGCCGCCGTGCAGCGCAACGCCCCGCCGCCGCGCAAGCCCACCCCGACTCCCACGCCGCCGTGCGGCACCTGCCAGACCCCGACTCCCCCGCCGACCCAGACCCCGACCCCGGGGCCGTCGACGACGCCGCCCACGCCGGGCCAGACCCCGACTCCGGGGCCGTCGACGACGCCGCCCACGCCGGCGACGTCCACGCCGCCGCCGACGGCGCCGAGCCCCTCGGCCACCAGCACCAGCACGTCGGTCCCGGTGGGCGCCGCCGCCACCGGCGGGGGCCCGGGCGGCGGCGCACTGCCGTGGGCGGTCGGCGGCGGCGCGACGGCGCTCGCCTCGGCGGTGGGCGGCCTGCTCGCGGCCCGGCGCTGGCGGCGGGCCCGCGCCGCCTGACCGGTGTACCTGCCCCGTCACCGGCGCCAGCCGCCGGGCCGGCGGGCGCTGGCGGCCGCCGCGGCGGCCGCCGCGGTGTGCGCGGGCAGCGCCAGCGTGGCCGCGTTCGCGCTGGCCGACGGCCTGTCCGCCGATGCCGGGGCAACCGGCATCCCGGCATCGGTGACGACCGCCGTGCCCGCGCCGGCGCGCGACCCGCACGTGCAGGCGCTGGTGCGGTCGGTCCCGGTGCGCATCCGCATCCCGGCCATCGGGGTCAGCGCGCCGGTCATGGAGGTCGGCAAGAACGCCGACGGCACGGTCCAGGTACCGCCGCTCGGCGACCACGACCTGACCGGCTGGTATAAGTACGGCCCGGCGCCGGGCCAGCCCGGCGCCGCGGTCATCCTCGGCCACGTCGACTCCGCCACCGGCATCTCGGTGTTCTTCGACCTCCGGTACCTGCGCCACGGGGACCGGGTCTACGTCACGCTGGCGGACCGGAAGGTCGCGGTCTTCGCCGTGGACGGGCTGCAGAAGGCCGCCAAGACCGCCTTCCCGACCGCCGCCGTCTACGCCAGCGCCGACTACCCGGAACTGCGGCTGATCACCTGCGGCGGCCCCTTCGACGCGGCAACCGGCCACTACCTGGACAACATCATCGTCTACGCGCACATGATCGAGGCCATGCCCGAACGACCGTGACCACCGCGGGTCCGCGCCGGCTCAAGGCTCCAGGGCGAGCAGCTTGGCGGCGACCTCGGTCAGGTCCGCGCCGGTGACGTCGGGCGGGGCGAAGCACTCGCCGTAGCCGCCGGGCCCGCCGTAGCCGCCGGGCCCGTCGGGCCGGCGGCGGACCCAGCCGGTGGTCATCCCGGCCCGCTTGGCGCCGTGGCAGTCCCAGTCGTGCGCGGCGACGAGCGCCATGCGCTCCGGCCACACGCCGAGCACCTCGGCGGCGTACCGGTAGACGACCGCCGACGGCTTCCACCGCAGCACCTCGGCCGCCGAGATCACCCGCTCGACGAACGGCTGCAGCCCGGCGCGCGCGGCGAACGCCTCGGTCGAGTCCGCGCGCCCGTTGGTCAGGCAGACGACCCGGACGCCGGCCTCGGCGAGGCCCTTGACCGCGGGCAGCGCGTCCGGGAAGGCGGGCAGCTCGCCCAGGCCCGCGATCACCGCGGCCAGCTGCTCGTCGCCGGCCGGGCGGCCGGCCAGGCTGCGCAGCGCGGCCTCGGCGACCGACGGGAAGTCGGCGTAGTCGCCGGCCGCGGACAGCGCCATGCCGTCACGCAGGATGCGGGCGTACCAGATGTCCAGCAGCTGCGGCGGCTGCCCGGCGCCGGCGAGCCCGGCGCGCAGCGGCTCGATCGACATCAGCGTCCCGATGACGTCGAACGCGACGACCGCCGGGCGCGCGGTCATGACAGGTTCCGCAGCGCGTCCTCGATCGCGCGGTAGAAGGTCGGGTAGGCGTAGGCCATGTTGCGCAGCACCGGCACCGGGACCGCGGCCCGGATCGCCACCTGCACCGCGGCCAGCACCTCGCCGCCGCACGGCCCGGCCGAGGTGGCGCCGACCAGGACCGACCGGTCGGCGTCCTCGACGACCTTGATGAAGCCGTCGTTGCCGGCCTTGTGGATCCAGCCCCGTGCCGAGTCCGGCAGCCAGGTCACGCCGCAGCGCACGCGCACGCCGGCCGCGCGGGCCTGCTCCTCGGTCAGGCCGACCGACCCGACCTCCGGGTCGGTGAACGTGACGCGCGGCACCGCCCGGTAGTCGGCGGCCCCCCCGCCGGCGCCGAGGATGTCGCGCACCACGATGTCGCCCTGGTACATGGACATGTGCGTGAACGCCCCCCTGCCGGTCACGTCGCCGATCGCCCACACGCCGTCCGCGGCGCGCATCCATTCGTCGGTCGGTATCGCGCGAGCCTTTTCGTCCACGCCGACCGCGGCGACGCCGAGCGCGGCCAGGTCCGGCCGGCGCCCGGTCGCCACCAGCAGCCGCTCGGCCGCCAGCGCGTCGCCGCCCACCTGGACGGTGAAGCAGGTGCCGTTGTGGCTGACCCGCCCGGCCGGGCCGCCGGTGCGCACGGTGATGCCCTCGCGGGTGAAGATCCGCTCGATCAGCGCGCTGGCTTCGGGCTCCTCGGCCGGCAGCAGCCGCCCGGCCGCCTCCACCACGGTGACCGCCGCGCCGAACCTGGCGAACACCTGGGCGAGCTCGGCGCCGACCGGGCCGCCGCCGAGCACGATCAGGGATTCCGGCACCTGCTCGGCCTGCACGATGTCCCTGTTGGTCCAGTACGGCGTGCCGGCAAGCCCCTCGATCGGCGGGATCGCCGGGTCGGTGCCGGTGTTGATCACGATGCCGCGGCGCGCCCGCAGCACCCGGGCGCCGTCGTCGGTGGCCACCGTGACCTCGCCGGGTCCGGTGATCCGGCCGCGGCCGCGGACGAACGAGCCGCCCTTGCCGGTGAACCGCTCGACGGCCGCCTTGTCGTTCCAGTAGTCGGTGGCCTCCGCCCTGATCCGCCGCGCGACCGGCGACCAGTCCGGGGTGACCGCGGCGGTGCCGGCCATGCCGGGCACCCGCCTGGCCTCGGCGATCAGGTTGGCGGCCCGGATCATCATCTTGGTGGGCACGCACGCGAAGTAGGGGCACTCGCCGCCGACGAGGCGGGACTCGACGCCGGTCACGTGCAGCCCGGCCTCGGCCAAAGCGCCGGCCGCGTACTCGCCGCCGGGTCCCATGCCGATGACGACCACGTCCGTCTGCGCTGGCTCCATGGTCTCCTCCTGCCCCGGCGCGGGGGGGACCAATCTACCCGGCCGGGGCCGGTCTACCCGGCCGGGGCCGGCGGATCCCCGCCGTCTTCCAGGTCGGAGATGTCCAGCTCCGGCTGCCCGCGCACGAACGCGTCCGGGTTCTCCAGGTCGTCGGGCCCGGGCAGCAGGTCCGGATGGGCCCACAGCGCGTCCCTGCCGTCGATGCCGCGGGCGCCGGTGAGGCCCTGCCAGATCGCCGCCGCCTCCCGCAGCCGGCGCGGGCGCAGCTCGAGCCCGACCAGCGTCGCGAACGTGCGCTCCGCGGGCCCGCCGGTGGCCCTGCGCCGCCTGATCGCCTCGGCCAGCGCGTCCGCGTGGGTCAGCCGCCCGGCGGCCGCCGCCGCGACCACCGTGGCGACCCAGCCCTCGACCAGCGCCAGCGCGGTTTCCAGCCGGGCGAGCGCGGCCTGCTGCGCGGGCGTGTCCTCCGGCCGGAACAGGCCCTCGCCGGCCAGCGCGTCGCGCAGCGCCTCCGGGTTGGTGAGGTCGACGTCGGGAATGGCCTCGCTCAGCCGCCCCAGGTCCACCGTGATGCCGCTCGCGTACTGCTCGACGGCGCCGAGCAGGTGCGCGCGCAGCCACGGCACGTGCGCGAACAGCCGGTGGTGCGCGGCCTCCCGCAGCGCGAGGAACAGCCGGACCTCGCCCGCGTCGACGCTGGTCCCGCGCCCGAACTCCGCCACCCCCGCCGGCAGCAGCGCGGCCGTGCCCTCCGGGCCGAGCGGGAGCCCGATGTCGGTCGAGCAGACCACCTCGCGGGCGAGTTCCCCGACCGCCGTCCCGGTCTGGCTGCCGATCATCGCCCCGCCGAGCTGGCGCAGCATGGCCGCCAGCCCCTGCAGCCCGCCTCCGCCGCCGAGGGCGCCGAGCGCCTGGCGGACCTCCTCCGGAATGCCGGCGCCGAGCTGCTCCGGGTCGGTGGTGAGCATGCCGCTCATCGCCTCGACGCCCTTGGCCGCGACCGGATCGATCAGCTTCGTCCAGATCCCGAACGTCGCCTCCAGCCACTCCGACCGGCTCCACGCCTCGGCCTTGCGCACGCCGGAGGCGAACGCGGTCGCCTCGTCCAGCCACAGGTCGGCGAGCCTGATCGCGTCGGCGACCTCCCGCCGCTGCGCGTCGAGCACGCTCGGGTCGCCGCCCGCCGCGATCGCGTGCCTGGCCACGTTCCTGGCCAGGTCCCAGTTGACCGGGCCGCCGCGCCAGGACAGCATGTCGGCGAACTGGCGCAGCGCGTCGGCGAACTGCTGCGGGTCGCCCATCGGGCCGAACGGCCCGGGCGGCCCGCCGGATCCCGGCCCGCCGGGACCGCCGCCGTGACCGGGACCGCCGGGACCGCCGCGCCCGGGACCGCCGGAGCCTTCCGGCGGCTCGGGCAGGCCGAAGCCGAACGGCCGGTCAGCCATCGCCGGCTCTGCGGCAGGATGGAAGGGTCATGACCGTCACGTTATCTCGGGAGATGCACGCTGTGACAAACGCCGGGCGGCCGATTCGCCACGAGCGCACTGCGCTACCCGCACAGCCTATGCCCGTGGTGGCCGTCACCGGCGCGGCGCGCGGCGTCGGGCAGGCCATCGCCGCCGGGCTCGCCGCCTCCAGGCAGGTCAGCAGGGTGATCGCGATCGACGGCCGCCGCGGCGAGGTCGCGGGGGTGACCTGGCGGGTGGCCGACGTCCGTGACCCGGCGCTCGCGGGCCGGCTGGGCGGCGTGGACGCCGTGGTGCACGCCGACTTCGACCTGGCGCCCGATTCCGACCCCAGGCAGCGGCGGGCGTTCAACGTGCGCGGCGCGCAGACCGTGCTCACCGCCGCCGCGGCCGGGCGGGTCGGCCGGGTGCTGCTGGTCACCAGCGCGATGGTGTACGGCGCCCGCCCGGACAACCCGGTGCCGCTGCCCGAGGACGCGCCGCTGGCCGCCGAGGCCGACACCAGCGTGGCCGGGGACCTGCTGGAGGTCGAGCAGCTCGCCCGCCGCTCGCCGCGCGCCAACCCGGGCACGGCGGTGACCGTGGTCCGGCCCGCCGCGCTGGTCGGCGGGCGCGACTCGCCGGTGGACACGCTGGTCACCAGGCACTTCGATGCGCCGCGGCTGCTGACCGTCAAGGGCTGCGCGCCCCGCTGGCAGTTCTGCCACGTCGATGACCTGACCTCGGCGGTCGAGTTCGCGCTCGCGCACGAGGTGGGCGGCCAGTTCGCCGTCGGCTGCGACGGCTGGCTGGAGCATGACGAGGCGGAGCGGATCAGCGGGCTGAAGAGCATCGAGCTGCCCGCCAGGCTGACGTTCGGCGCCGCGCAGCGGCTGCACCGGCTCGGGGTGACGCCGCTCGCGATGGACCTGCGCTACGTGGTGTACCCGTGGGTGGTGGACTGCGCGGCGCTGCGCGCGGCCGGCTGGCGCCCGGCGTTCGACAACGCGGCGGCGCTGCGCGTGCTGCTGGAGGCGCGGCAGGGCAGGCGCGCCGTGGCCGGCCGCCGGATCGCGCGCAAGGAGGCGACGATCACCGCCGCCGGCGCGACCGTCGCCGTGATCGGCACCGCCGCGATCGTCCGCCGTGCCCGCCGCCGCCGCCGCAGCGACCCGTGACCGGGTACGGTTGACCCGTGAGCGTTGTGCGGCTGATCGCCGTGCGCGAGTCCGCGCTGTCGGCCGAGGAGGTGCTGGCGGCCGTCGACGACCCCGCGGCCGGCGGCGTCGCCCTGTTCGTCGGGACGGTCCGCGACAGCGACCGCGGCCGGCCGGTCACCGCGCTGTCGTACACCGCCCACCCCAGCGCCGAGGCCGAGCTGCGGCGGGTCGCCGAGCAGGTCGCGCACAAGTTCCCCGTCCAGGCGGTCGCGGCCGTGCACCGGGTCGGCGACCTGCGGATCGGGGACCTGGCGGTGGTGGTGGCCGCCGCCTGCCCGCACCGGGCCGAGGCGTTCGACGCGTGCCGCGCGCTGATCGACGAGCTGAAGGCCTCGGTGCCGATCTGGAAGCACCAGCGTTTCGCCGACGGCACCGCCGAATGGGTGGGCAGCCCGTGATCGGGGCGCCCGCCGCACGGCGGGCTCGGGGGAGAAGGCAGGCCGGGCTCGGCGGGGGCGGCGGCGTTCGGCGCGTAATGTTCCGGTCATGTCCCGGCGCTCCCTGACGCTGCTGACCGCCGCGGTCGCGACGGCAGCGGCGATCGCGGCCAGCGTGCTGGTGCCCGTGCCCTACGTCGTCCTCGGCCCCGGCCCCACGCTGAACACGCTGGGCAAGGACACCGCGGGCAGGCAGCTGATCACGATCAGCGGGCGGCGCACCTATCCCACCGCCGGGCACCTGAACATGGTGACGGTGAGCTACACCGGCGGCCCCGGCGCCAACCTCAACATCTTCACCGCGCTGGCCGCCTGGCTGAACCCCGACGAGGCCGTCGTGCCCGCATCCGAGCTGTTCCCCCCGGGCCAGACCCAGCAGCAGACCCAGCAGCAGGACACCGCGCAGATGGTGGACTCGCAGCAGACCGCGACCGCGGCGGCGCTGACCGAACTGCACATCCCCTACCAGCCCGTCGTGGCGCAGGTGGTGAAGGGCTACCCGGCACACGGGGTGCTGCGGCCCGGCGACGTGATCACCGCCGTGGACGGCACCCCGGTGACCAGCCAGTCGAGCCTGCTGGCGCTGATCCAGGCCCATCCGGCGGGCAGCACGCTGATCGTGACCGTGCAGCGCGGCGGCGCGACCCTGCGGCTGCGGGTCGGCACCAGGCAGTCCGGCGGCCACCCGGTGATGGGGGTGGTGATCGGCAGCTACCAGTTCCCGTTCCAGGTGAGGTTCAGCGTCGGCGACATCGGCGGGCCCAGCGCCGGGCTGATGTTCGCGCTCGGCATCATCGACAAGCTGACCCCGCTGAACCTCACCGGCGGCGCCTTCATCGCCGGCACCGGGGAGATCGAGGCCAGCGGCAAGGTGGACCCGATCGGCGGCATCCAGCAGAAGATGGTCGGCGCCCGCGACGCCGGGGCGACGGTCTTCCTGGCGCCCGCCGGCAACTGCGCCGACACCAGGGGCGCCGTCCCCGCCGGGCTGCGGGTCGTCAAGGTGAGCACGCTGAACCAGGCCGTCGACGACCTGGAGGCGCTCAAGGAGGGCAAGCCCGTCCCGTCGTGCTGAGGCCGCGGCTCACCGGCCGCGCGGCACAGGGCGTAGGCTTCGATGATGACGGGGCACCGGCAGGTAGGGGCCCTGCTATCTGCCCCGGTGGCCCAGGAAGGGAGCAAGTGCGGTCGTGGCGCCTCGCGTACTTATCGATGCGACCGAAGTGCCAGCCGATCGGGGAGCGCTCGGCCGCTACGTCGACGGGCTGATCGGCGCGCTCGACGCGGCGGGCGCGGACCTTGCCGTGGTCTGCCAGCGCTACGACGAGGAGCGCTACGGGCGGCTCGCCCCGGCAGCCCGGGTCGTCACCGGCCCGACGGCGCTGTCGCACCGGTCGGCGCGGCTGGCGTGGGAGCAAAGCGGCCTGCCGGTGGTGGCGCAGCAGGTCGGCGCCGACGTCATCCACGTGCCGTACTACTCGATGCCGCTGCGCCCGGGCAGGCCCACCGTGGTCACCGTGCACGACGTCACCTACTTCACCGAGCCGGAGCTGTACAGCCCGATCACCGCGATGTTCTTCAAGTCGGCGATCCGGACCGCCGCGCGCCGCGCGGCGCGGCTCATCGTGCCGTCCAAGGCCACCCGCGACGAGCTCGAGCGCGTGCTGGGCGCCGACCCGACCAAGATCGACGTCGCCTACCACGGCGTGGACCACCGCCTGTTCCACCGCCCGGATCCCCGCCAGGTCTCGCAGGTGTCCGACCGCCTCGGCCTGCACGGCAAGCCGTACATCGCCTTCCTCGGCGTGCTGGAGCCGCGCAAGAACGTCGCCGCGCTGATCACCGGCTGGGCCGGGGCGGTGGCCGACATCGACGACCCGCCCGCGCTGGTGCTCGGCGGCGGCGGCGGCTGGAGCGATGAGGTGGACGCCGCGGTGGCGGCGGTGCCGCCGCACCTGCGGCTCATCCGGCCCGGCTACCTGCGGTTCTCCGACCTGCCCGGCTTCCTCGGCGGGGCGCTCGTGGTCGCGTTCCCGAGCCGGGGCGAGGGGTTCGGGCTGCCGGTGCTGGAGGCGATGGCCTGCGGCGCGCCGGTGCTGACCACGCACAACACCTCGCTGCCCGAGGTGGGCGGCGAGGCGGTCGCCTACACCGAGCCCGACGCCGGCTCCATCCGCGACGCGCTGCGCGCGCTGCTGGACGACCCGGCGCGCCGCGAGGCGCTGGCCGTCGCCGGGCACGCCAGGGCGCAGGAGTTCACCTGGGCGGCGTCGGCCGAGGCGCACCTGGCCTGCTACCGGCGCGCCGCCGAACAGCCCGACGCGCATGTCGGCGCCGTGTAGCCTGTGCTTCCATGCAGCGTGAACCGCTCGAGGCCATCCTGCTGGTCGGCGGCCAGGGGACCAGGCTGCGGCCGCTGACGCTGTCGGCGCCGAAGCCGCTGCTGCCCACGGCGGGCGTGCCGTTCCTCGCCCACGTGCTGGCCAGGGTGGCCGCCGGCGGCGTCACCCACGTGGTGCTCGCGACCTGCTACAAGGCCGAGATGTTCGCATCGGCGTTCGGCGACGGGTCGGCGTTCGGGCTGTCGGTCGACTACGTCGCCGAGCAGGTGCCGCTCGGCACCGGCGGCGGGATCCGCAACGCGGCGCGCTCGCTGCGCGGCGGCGGCGGCGACCCGGTCGTGGTGCTCAACAGCGACGTGCTGTCCGGGCACGACCTGGCCGCCCAGGTCGACCTGCACCGCAAGGCCGACGCGGCGGTGACGCTGCACCTGGTCGAGGTGGCGGACCCGTCCCGTTTCGGCTGCGTGCCCACGGACTCCTCCGGGCGGGTGACCGCGTTCCTGGAGAAGACGCCGGACCCGGTGACCAGCCAGATCAACGCCGGCTGCTACGTGTTCCGGCGCGACGTCATCGACGCGATACCGGCGGGCCGGCCCGTGTCGGTGGAGCGGGAGACGTTCCCGGCGCTGATCGCGGCCGGCCAGCCGGTCGTCGGCTACCTGGAGTCGGCGTACTGGCTCGACGTCGGCACCCCGCAGGCCTTCGTGCGCGGCTCGTGCGACCTGGTGCTCGGGCGGCTGCCGGCGCCCGCGCTGCCCGGCCGGTGCGGGCCGGCGCTGCTGCTGGACGGGGCGTCGGTGGCGCCGGACGCGTCGCTGTCCGGCGGGACCGTGGTCGGCGCCCGCGCCTCGGTCGCCGCCGGGGCCACCGTCGCCGGCAGCGTGCTGTTCGACGGCGCGGCCGTCGGCGAGCGCGCCGTGGTGCGCGACTCGATCGTCGGCAGCGGCGCCGTCGTCGCCGGCGGCGCGGTGCTGGACGGGGCGGTCGTCGGCGACGGGGCGTTCATCGGGCCGGGCAACGAGCTGGCCCGCGGCATCCGGGTCTGGCCGGGCACCCGGCTGGAGGCCACCTCGGTCCGCTTCTCCTCCGACGTGTGACGGCCCGGTGAGTCTCCCCGCGTCACGGCGGCGCGGCCCCGCCGCGTAAAGTTCCCAGCATGAGCGCTATCGGCGACAGCCGTGACACCGGCAAGGCACCGGGGACGGGGGGGAGCAAGCCGGCCGGGGACGGCACGGTCACGCCGTCGGCGATGCGGCGGGCGCTGGCGCGGGCACGCGACGGCAAGCCGCTGGATCCCGGCGAGGCGACGGTGCTGCTGCATGCCCGGGGCGACGACCTGGAGGCCCTTCTCGGGCACGCCGGCCGCGCCAGGGACGCCGGCCTGGAGGCGGCCGGCAGGCCCGGGGTCGTCACCTACAGCCGCAAGGTGTTCATCCCGCTGACCAGGCTGTGCCGGGACCGCTGCGCCTACTGCACGTTCGCCACGGTGCCGGGCCGGCTGCCCGGCCCGTACCTGGAGCCGGACGAGGTGGCCGCGATCGCCAGGGCCGGCGCGGGGCTGGGCTGCAAGGAGGCGCTGTTCACCCTGGGCGACAGGCCGGAGGCCCGCTGGCGGCAGGCCAGGGACTGGCTGGACGCGCACGGCTACGACGACACGCTGTCCTACCTGCGGGCGATGGCGATCCGGGTGCTGGAGGAGACCGGGCTGCTGCCGCACCTCAACCCGGGGGTGCTGTCCTGGCAGGACCTGCAGCGGCTCAAGCCGGTCGCCCCGTCCATGGGCATGATGCTGGAGACGACCGCGCGGCGGCTGTTCACCCAGCGCGGCGGCCCGCACTTCGGCAGCCCGGACAAGGACCCGGCCGTCCGGCTGCGGGTGCTGGAGGACGCCGGCCGCTGCAACGTCCCGTTCACCACCGGCATCCTGATCGGCATCGGCGAGACGCCGGCCGAGCGGGCCGAGTCCATCTTCGCGATCAGGAAGGTGGCCCGCGCCTACGGCGGCATCCAGGAAGTCATCGTGCAGAACTTCCGCGCCAAGCCGGACACCAAGATGCGCGACGTGCCGGACGCGGAGCTTGACGACCTGGCCGCGACGATCGCGGTCGCCCGGCTGGTGCTGGGCCCGAGGGCCCGCATCCAGGCGCCGCCCAACCTGGCCGGCGAGCAGTACGACCTGATGCTGCGGGCCGGCATCGACGACTGGGGCGGGGTGTCCCCGCTGACCCCGGACCACGTCAACCCGGAGCGCCCGTGGCCGGACATCGCCGAGCTGGCCGCCCGCACCGCGGCCGCGGGCTTCACGCTGCGCGAGCGGCTGGCCATCTACCCGCCGTACATCCGCGAGCCGTGGCTGGACCCCCGGCTGGCCGGGCACGTGTCCGCGCTGGCCGACCCGGCGACCGGCCTGGCCGCCGAGGCGGCCGTGCCGCGCGGCCTGCCCTGGCAGGAACCGGACGGCGGCTGGGCCGAGGCCGGCGGGTCCGGCCGCACCGACCTGCACGTGACCATCGACACCACCGGCCGCACCCATGACCGCAGGGATGACTTCGCCGAGGTCTACGGCGACTGGCGGGAGATAGCAGAACGAGCGGGGGTGCGCGGCCAGGGCCCGGCCGCGCGGCCCGGGATGGCGGCGCCGGCGGTGGCGCGCCCCGGCGAGATCGCCGCCGCCCTCCGCCAGGCCGAACGCGCCCCGGCCTCGCTGTCCGACGACCAGGCGCTGGCGCTGCTGGCCGCCGACGGGCCCGACCTGGAGGCGCTGGCCGGCATCGCCGACGCGCTGCGCCGCGACGCGGTCGGCGACGACGTCACCTTCGTCGTCACCCGCAACATCAACTTCACCAACGTCTGCTACACCGGCTGCCGGTTCTGCGCGTTCGCGCAGCGCCGCACCGACGCCGACGCGTACACCCTGTCGCTGCAGCAGATCGGCGACCGCGCCGCCGAGGCCTGGGCGGCCGGCGCCACCGAGGTGTGCATGCAGGGCGGCATCCATCCCGACCTGCCCGGCACGGCGTACTTCGACATCGCCGCCGAGGTCAAGAGGCGATGCCCCGGCCTGCACGTGCACGCGTTCTCGCCCATGGAGGTGATGAACGGGGCGTCCCGCACCGGCCTGCCGGTCCGGGAGTGGCTGGTGCGGGCGAGGGAGGCCGGCGTCGACTCGCTGCCGGGCACCGCGGCGGAGATCCTCGACGACGACGTGCGCTGGGTGCTGACCAAGGGCAAGCTGCCCGCCTCCGCGTGGATCGAGGTGATCACCACCGCGCACTCGCTCGGCATCCCGACCACGGCGACGATGATGTACGGCCACGTGGACGCCCCGGCGCACTGGGTCGGTCACCTGCGGGTGATCAGGTCGATCCAGGAGCGGACCGGCGGCTTCACCGAGTTCGTGCTGCTCCCGTTCGTGCACACCAGCGCGCCCATTTACCTGGCCGGCCTGGCCCGCCCGGGGCCGACGCGGCGGGAGAACCGGGCGGTGCACGCGGTGGCCAGGCTGCTGCTGCACGGCGCGATCGGCTCGATCCAGTGCTCCTGGGTCAAGCTCGGCGACCGGGGCTGCCGTGACGCGCTGCGCGGCGGCGCCAACGACCTCGGCGGCACGCTGATGGAGGAGACGATCAGCAGGATGGCCGGGGCGGACAACGGCTCGTACAAGACGATCAGCCAGCTGGCCGCGATCACCGAGCCGATCGGGCGGCCGCTGCGGCAGCGGACCACCACCTACGGCGAGGTGCCGGCCGAGAGGCTGGCCGCCGCGGCCGCCTCCGACGGCGTCGCCGCCTCGGTCCGGTCGCCGCTGCCGGTGCTGGCCCGCTGATGCGGCGGCGCCCGGGCCCCCGCCCGGGCGCCGCCGCGGCGGATCCCTGCTATCGGCCGGCCGTGGGCGACGGGGCCGGCGTGACCGGCGAGGGTTCCCCGACCGGCTGCGGCACGGGCGTGGGGCCGACGACGAGCAGCACCTGGCCGGGCGCCCAGGGGATGCCGTCGTAGACGTACCAGGTTCCCGGCACCTTGGCCGGCTCCTGGCTGCCGGCCGCCGTCAGGTAGCGGTACTGCGGCACGGTGACGTGCCGGGCGCGCAGCATCGCCAGCACCGCGGCGACCGTCCTGCCCCTGAAGTGCAGGCCGTGCATGGCCTCGCCGGGCGCGGTCACGCTGCCCGCCGACTCGTACTGCTCGCCGGGCCTGGCGGCCCGGCCGAACACCAGGGTGGCCGTGCCGCGATATCCGACCGGGACCCTGACCCCGACCGGGCACACGTTGCCGCCGCCGCCGGTCCAGCATCTGCCGACCGCCGCCTGCGCCGTGGCCGGGCCCGGCCCGGCCGCGGGGGGTGCGCCTCCGGACACGATGACGGCGAGCAGCGCCGCGGCGCCGGCCGTTACCGGGATCCCGGCGAGCAGCCATCGCCTGGCCGGGTGCCGCGCCGGGGCGGCGTGGGAGGCCGGGATACAGGTGATCCGCTCGGCCAGGTCGGCGAGCGTCTCGCGGCTCACCGCGCGGGCCGCTTCGGCGTCCGAGCAGGGGGAGATCCGGCGGACGGGGTTCATGGCGTGTCTCCGTTCATGATGCTGACCGGTTGCCGCCCGGCAGCGCCGCGGCCGAGCTGGCCGGCCAGGCGCCTGCGGGCGCGGTGCAGCCGGATGCGCGCGGCGTTGCGGGAGCAGCCGAGCACGGCCGCGATCTGGCCGGCGTCCAGCCCCTCCCAGCCGGCCAGCGCGAGCAGTTCCCGCTCGGCCTCGGGCAGGCGGCGGAAGGCGGCCGCGACGTCGGCCAGCTCGCCGGAGTAGGCCGGAGGACGGTGCGTGACCGCCAGGTCCGCGCGCAGCCGGTCGGCCAGCGTGGACCTCCTCAGCTCGCCGCGGCGGTGGTTGGCGAGCACCCGCCTGGCCACGCCGTACAGCCACAGCCGCGCCTGCTCGCCGGCCGGCATCTCGTCCAGCCGCCGCCACGCGACCAGGAAGGTGTCCGCGATGACGTCGGCCGCGTCATCGGGGTTGTCCGTGCGGCGCAGGCCGCCCCGGCGGCCCGGGCGGCCCGGGCGGCCCCGGCGGGTCAGCGGATCAGCAGGAAGTCCCCGGGGTCGCGCGGCGGCCGGGGCCGCGGCTGCTCGGCCGGGTGGCCGACGGCGACCGCGCCCATCGGCCGCCAGCCGGCCGGCAGGCCCAGCGCCGCGGCGGCGACGTCCTGGCAGAACAGGGTGCTGGAGATCCACGCGGAGCCCAGGCCCTGCACGGCCAGCGCGATCAGCAGGTTCTGCACCGCGGCGCCCATCGAGACCACGAACATGGCCTGCTCCGCGGCGGCCCGCCGCTGATCCGGATACTCGTGCGCCGCGTCGGTGACCAGGCACGGCACGATGACCAGCGGCGCCCGCCGCAGCGGCTCCCCGCGCCGCAGCCTGCGCGCGATCTGCCCGGCGGTGAACCCGTCCCGGCGCAGGTCGGCGGACCAGGCCTCCGCCATCGCGTCCAGCAGGCGCTCGCGGGCCGCGGGCGACTCCAGCAGCACGAAACGCCACGGCTGGCTGTGGTGCGGCGCGGGCGCGGTCAGCGCGGCGGCGACGGCGCGGCGGACCGCCGCGCCGTCGACGGGCGCGGCGGTGAACGCCCTGACGGTCCGGCGGGCCAGCGGCACGTCCGCCGACCCGAACCGGAACATGTCGTCGGCCGCCGGCCGGATCAGCGCGGCGGCGCCCGGGCCGTCGTGGCTGGTCACCAGGTGGGCCAGCCCGCGGACGACCGCGACAGGGATCCGCAGCGACTTGCCCTTCACCAGGTCGGCGGCGGCGGCGATCTCGTCGGCCACCGCGGCGACGGTGACCTCCAGGACCTTGCCGAACGTGTCGGTCTCGCCACGGTAGTCGCGCGCCGGGATGACGCCCGCCGCGCCGACGGCGTTGTCGGTCTGGCCGGTGCGCCACGGCCTGCCCATGGTGTCGGTGACGATCACGCCGAGCCTGCGGCCGGTCCGCTCGTGCAGCGCCTTGCGCAGCCGCCGGGCGGACTCGTCGGGGTCCTCGGGCAGCAGCACCACGGTGCCCGGGGCGGTGTTGGACTCGTCCACGCCCGCCGCCGCCAGCACCAGGCCGTGCCGGGTCTGCGCGATCGTGGTGGGGCCGCGCCGGGCGACCACCCGCGCCGTCTCCGCCTCGATCGCCTGCTCGCGGGGCACGGCGGCCACCCGGCCCTCGGCCTTGCTCACGATCTTCGAGGTGACCACGAGGATGTCGCCGTCGCGCAGGTCCCGCGCCGCCGCGGCGATCAGCGCCCCCAGGTCGGCGCCGGCGGTGACCTCGGGCAGCCCGGTCACCGGCTCGACGGTCAGCGCGGCCCCGGCGGTCACCGAAGCTCCGCGGCCAGGTCCAGCGCCGCGCGGGCGATCGCGGCGGCGGCCGGCGGGTCCCGCATCAGCAGCGGCAGCGCGCGGACCTCGATGCCGGCCAGCCGCGGGTCGTCGGCGGCGGACTTGTCCTGCTCGTCGACCAGCCAGCCGCCGATCAGCCCCGGCCCGTAGTGCGCGCCCACCGCCGCGGCCGAGGTCTCGACCCCGATCGCGGCCAGGCAGGCGTCGGCCATGCCGCGCACGGGCGCGCCGCCGATGATCGGCGAGACGCCGACCACGGTCTTGGCCGCGACCGCCGCCCGGACGCCGGGCACGGCCAGGATGGTGCCGATGCTCACCACCGGGTTCGACGGCGGGAACAGCACCACGTCCGCGGCGGCGATGGCGTCGAGCACGCCGGGGGCGGGGGCGGCCCGGTCGGCGCCGGCGGCCACGATCGCGGCCGCCGGGGTGGCCGCCCGCATCCGCACCCACCACTCCTGGAAGTGCACCTCGCGGCGCCCGCCGCCGGCGCCGAGCACCACGTGCGTCTCCACCGGGTCGTCGGACATCGGCAGCAGCCGCACGCCCGGCCGCCACCGCCGGCACAGCACCTCGGTGACCGCGGACAGCGGCTGGCCCGAGGCCAGCAGCTGGCTGCGCAGGATGTGGGTCGCGAGATCACGGTCGCCGAGGGTGAACCAGGCCGGGCTCGCCCGGTAGGCGGCCAGTTCCGACCGGACCGTGAAGGTCTCCCCGGCCCGTCCCCAGCCCTGCTGCTCGTCGATGCCGCCGCCGAGCGTGTACATCACGGTGTCCAGGTCCGGGCACACCCGCAGCCCGAACAGGGTGATGTCGTCGCCGGTGTTCCCGATGACGGTGATCTCGGCGTCCGGGGCGGCGCGCTTGAGGCCGCGCAGGAAACGCGCCGCGCCCACGCCCCCGGCCAGCACGGTGATGCGCATGACAGAAGTGTGTCAGGTCCGGGCGGGCCCGCCCGAGGCCGCGGGGGACTTTTCTGCCCACACGGGCAACCGGGGGACCATTATCACCTTCTCGGCTTGACGTGAAGCAAGACACGCGGGTGTAATTTCATTGATGTGATTCTCGCCCCAGCGGGGAGGGGGTGAGGTCGGGGGGGGAACCCGAGTGGGGGAGGGAGGATGGGCTGTGGCAGAGGTCATCGTCCCGCTGGCGCAACTGTTCGTCGGCTCAGCCGAGGTTGACGAGCTGAGCTGGCAGGACCGGGCGTTGTGCGCGCAGACAGACCCGGAGGCGTTCTTTCCCGAGAAGGGGGGGTCCACCCGGGAGGCCAAGCAGGTGTGCCGCAGCTGCGAGGTCCGGGCGGAGTGCCTGGAGTACGCGCTCGAGCACGACGAGCGCTTCGGCATCTGGGGCGGCATGTCCGAGCGGGAGCGCCGCCGCCTCAAGCGCCAGGCCGGCTAGCCCACGGCTGGACCGCGCCGCGCCTGGCGGCGGCGCGGCTGTGCTTCCGGCGCCCGCCTGGCCGAGACGCCCGCCGCGGCGGCGCCGGCGCGGCACCCCGCGGTCGGCGATGACGTGCGGGACTTCGCATAAGCCGAACGTCCGCCTGGCCCACTGTGTATGGTGGTGCTGTCGTGAACGCTGGGGGCTTCGTTCACGCAGGTCACGCGCTCGCCGCGGGAGCACATGCCCGCGCGGGGCGCCGTTCCGGAACGCACAGACAGGACCGTGGCAACCAACGCAGCGCAGCGCCGTCACGTCGTCACCGCCGTGGTCGTCGCGCATGATGGCGCCCGGCTGCTGCCGGGGCTGGCCCGGGCGCTGCGACAGCAGACCTATCCGGTGCACCGCGCCGTCGGGGTGGACACCGGCAGCGGTGACCGCAGCGGGGCCGTGCTGGCCGAGCTGCTCGGCCGGGACGCGGTTTTCGGCATGGATCCGGAGACCGGCTACGGCGCGGCCGTCGCCCGCGCGCTGCGGCACCCGGCCGCGCGCGTCCCGGTGCCGGGCCCGGGCACGGCCGCGGAATGGATCTGGCTGCTGCACGACGACTGCGAGCCCGCCGCGGACGCCCTGGAGCAGCTGCTCCGCGCGGCGGCGCGCAGCCCGGCGGCCGCGGTGCTCGGCCCCAAGCTGAGGGACCTGGCGGACCGGCGCGCGCTGCGCGAGGCGGGCATCACCGCCGACCGGGCGGGCCGGCGGTTCACCGGGATCGAGCCGGGAGAGGTCGACCAGGGCCAGCACGACGGCAGCCGGTCGGTGCCGGCCGTCGGCTCGGCGGGCATGCTGATCCGCCGCGACGTCTGGGAGCGGCTCGGCGGGTTCGACGGCAACCTGCCGTTGTTCCGCGACGACATCGACTTCTGCTGGCGGGTGCATGGCGCCGGCTACGACGTGCGGGTCGTCACCGACGCGGTGGTCTACCACCGGGAGATGTCGGCGCGGCAGGTCCGCAGCGTGTCCGCCGCGGGCGGGCACCCCCGCCTGCTCGACCGGCGCGGCGCGCTGTACGTGTTCGCGGCCAACCTGCCGCTCGGCCCGATGCTGCGCGTGGTCGGCGGCTGCGTCGCCGGGTCGCTGCTGCGCGCCGCGTACTTCCTGCTCACCAAGCAGCAGCGGATGGCGTGGGCGCACCTCGGTGCGATCGCCTGGCTGGCGCGCCATCCGGTGCTGCTGTGGCGTGCCCGCCGCCGCCGCGCCGCCGGCCGCGCCCGCGCGTACGCCGTGCTGCGCGACCGGCTGCCGAAGGGCAGGACGGTGGCCCTGCTGGCCGAGGCGGCGGCCGGCGCGCTGTCCCGCGGCCCCGGCTACGCCACCGGCGGGCTGCACCAGGCCGGCGGGGACGACGCGGGCGACGACCTGCCGCCGCCGCCCGGCGATTCGCTCATCCGGCGCGTGCTGACCAGCCCGGCCGTGCTGCTGGTGGCGGGGCTGGCCCTGGTCGCGCTCGTCGCGGAGCGCCCGCTGACCGGGTCGGTGCTCGCGGGCTCGGGCACCCTCGGCGGCGGGGCGCTGGTGCCGGCCTGGGGCGGCGCGAGCGACCTGTGGCGGGAGTACCTCGCCGGATACCACGGCACCGGCCTCGGCTCGTCGGCCAGCGCCCCGCCCTACCTCGCCGTGGTCGCCGCGCTCGCCACCGTGCTGGGCGGCAAGCCCTGGCTGGCCGTCGACGTGCTGCTGCTCGGCTGCGTGCCCGCCGCCGGGCTGACGGCGTACCTCGCCGCCCGCCGCGTCACCCCCGTGCTCGCGGCGAGGATATGGCTCGCCTGCGGCTACGCGCTGCTTCCGGTGGCGATGGGCGCGGTGGCGGCCGGGCGCATCGGCACCGCGGTCGCGTTCGTGCTGCTGCCGCCGATCGGCGTCGCCGCCGGCCGGATCGCCGCCGGGCCCCCGCCCGGCCTGCCGTCCCGGTTCACCGCGCGCCGGGCGGCATGGGCGGCGGGCCTGCTCATCGCGGCTGCCGCCGCGTTCGTCCCGCTGATCTGGCTGATCGCGGCGGCCGCCGCGGCCGGGGCGCTCGCGGCATGGCGCTGGCTGGGGCGGGCGACCGTGTGCAACGCGGCGATCGCCGCGGCCACGCCCGCGGCGCTGCTGGTGCCGTGGACGTTCCACCTGCTCGCGAGCCCGTCGGCGTTCCTCGGCGAGGCGGGGCTGCCCAGGCCGGGGCTGGCCAGCCCCGGCCTGGGCCCGGAATCGGTGCTGCTGCTCAGCCCGGGCGGCCCGGGACTGCCGCCCGCCTGGGTGACCGCCGGCCTCCTGCTGCCCGCGTTCGGCGCGCTGCTGGCCCGGCGGCGGACGGCCCTGGTCCGCACCGGGTGGGGGGTCGCGCTGTGCGGGCTGACGCTCACCGTGGTGGCCAGCAGGGCCACGGTCACGCCGCCGCAGGGCGGGACTGCGGTCAGCGCCTGGCCCGGCATCGCGACCGCCGTGGCCGCGGCGGGCCTGCTGCTGGCGGCCGCGCCGCTGGTGGAGGCGCTCGCGCGCCCGGCGCCGGGCGGCGGGAGGATCGCCGCGCGCGGGCTGGCGGCGCTGGCGCTGCTGGCCGCGGCGGCGTCGGCGCCGCTGCTCGCGGCCGGGTACTGGCTGGCGCACGGCGCCCGCGGGCCGCTGTCGGCGGCTGGCCCGCAGATCCTGCCGCCCTTCGTCGCCGCGGCGTCCTCTGGCCCGGACCGGACCAGGACGCTGGTGCTGCGGCCCGAGGGCGGACTGCTCAGCTACACGGTGCTGCGCGACGCGGACCCGGCACTCGGCCAGCCGGAGCTGCCCCAGGCCGCCTCCGCCACCCGCGCGCTGGACGGCGCCGTCGCCGCCCTGGATGCGGCCGGCGGCGACGGCGAGACCGGCCAGGCGCTGGCCGGGTTCGGCATCGGCTACGTGCTGCTGCCCGCCCCCGTCGATCCGGCGCTCGCGCGCCGGCTTGACTCGGACGCCGGGCTGGTGCCGCTGGTCGCGGCGCCCGGCTACGACCTGTGGCGGGTGGCCGGGACGGCGGCGCGGGTCCGCGTCGTCACCGCGGCCGGCGCCGCGGTGCCGGTTCCGTCGGGCGCTGTCGGCGTGCACGCGCTGGTCCCGGCCGGAGTCTCCGGCACCCTGGTGCTGGCGGAGCCCGCGGGCGGCTGGTCCGCGACCCTGGACGGCAGGCCGCTGGCGCCGCTGCCGCATCCGGTGGACGGCTGGGCGCAGGGCTTCGTGCTGCCCGGCGGCGGCCGCCTGGTCATCGCGCGCAGCCAGACGGCGCGGGACGCCGGCCTGGCCTGCCAGGCCGCCGCCGCGCTTGTCGTCGTCGCGCTCGCCCTGCCCGGCACCAGGCAGCCGTCCCCGGCGCCCGGCGCCCGGCCTGAGTCGGCCGCCGGGCGGCGGCGCCGGCGCCGGTCGCGGCCCGCGCCGGTCGCGGCGCAGCCCCCGGCGCCGGCCTCCGCCGCGCGCGCGGCGCGCGGCACCGGGCCGCGGGGTGGCCAGCACGCGGCGCGGCATGGCAGGCCGCCGCGGCGCCGCCGCGGCGGCGCCGCGGAAGGCCGTGCCGCCGCGGGCCGGGACGGGCCGGCCACCGCCGGGCCGGCCACCGCGCCGCCAGGGCCGGCCGCCGCGGGCCGGGACGGGCCGGTGACCGCGCCGCCAGGGCCGGCCGCCGCGGGCCGGGACGGGCCGGTGACCGCGCCGCCAGGGCCGGCCGCGGCGCCGCCCCGCGTGCAGCGGGCCGCCGGGCCGCCGGCGCCCGCCGCCCGGCCGCGGCCGCCGTGGGACCTCGGCGGGCCGCAATGACGGCGGCCCGGTTGGTTCCCGCGGCCGCCGTGCTGCTCGCGCTCGGCGGCATCGCCGTCGCCGCCCAGGTCACCGGGCCCGCCGCGGCCACCGACGCGCGCCCGGCGGCCGCGGCGGTGAGCCGGGTCCCGGTCACCGCCGCGGTCCGGGCCTGCCCGCCGTCCCCGGGCACCGGGCCTGCGCGGGTCGCGCTGATCGCGGCGCCCGCGGGAGCCGCGCCGGCCGCCGCCCCCGGCGCCGCCGCCGGGCGGGCCACCCTGACGCCGCTGCCCGCGGCCGGCGCCGCGACCGCGGCGCCGCGGCCGGTCACCGTGGCTGACCCCGGGACGCTGTCCCTGCTGACCGCCCCCGCCGCCCCCGCCGCCGGGCACGCCGCCGCGGCCCCGGGCGTGGCGGTCGCCGCGAGCGGCGCGATGGCGCGGGGCATGGAGGCCGAGCAGGCCGAGGGCCCGGGCCTCGGCAGCGTCCGGTGCGGCGCGCCCGGCTCCGACATCTGGTTCGTCGGCCCCGGCGGGCAGGACGGCGCGGCGCAGATCCGGCTTGACCTGATGAACGTCGACGCGCAGCCGGCGACGGTGAACGTCAGCGTCATCACCGACGCGGGCCCCGCCCAGGCCGGCGGCATGGGCGGCATCAGCGTCCCGCCGCACCGCACCGTCACCGAGTCGCTGTCCGCGCTGGTCGGCGGCGGCTCCACCGCGGTCGCGGTCCACGTGCGCACCAGCGGCGGCCGGGTGGCCGCTGACCTGCTCGACGGCCCGGCGCGCGGCCGGACGCCGGGCTGGGTGCCGGCCGCGGCGGCGCCGGCGCGCACGCTGGTGATCCCGGGCCTGCCGCCGTCGGGCGGCGCCGCCGGGCTGTACCTCGCCGTCCCCGGCGGCTCCGCCGCCCAGGTGAGCGTGCTGGCGATCACGCCGTACGGCCGGTACCGGCCGTTCGGCTCGCAGCCGATCGGCCTGCCGGGGCAGTCCGCCTCCTACCTGGCCCTCACCCCGCTGGGCGGCGCCGCCGCGGCGCTTGAGCTGACCGCGAACGTCCCGGTCACCGCCGCCGCGGGGATTCCCGGCTCCGGCGCGTTCACCGCCGCGACCGCGCCGGTCAGCCAGCAGGCGGTGGTGGCCGCCACCGTCGGCGGCCCCGGCTCCGGCTTCAGCGCCGACATCGTGCTGTCGGCGCCCGCCGCGGCGGCCCGGGTGCGCCTGGCCGAGATCGCCGCCGGGGCCGCGGCGGCCGCGCAGGTCGTGCCGGTCCGCGGCGGGCACACGGTGGCGGTGCCGGTCGCCGCGCCGCGCGGCTCCCGGCGCGGGGCGCCGTTCGCGGTCGTGATCACGCCGCTGCCCGGATCCGGGCCCGTCTACGCCGCCAGGGTCGAGATGCGGGGGCAGGGCGGCGTCGCCTCGATCATCCCCGCGGCAAGCGCGCCGGTCACGCTCGTCCTGCCCCCGGTCCGCGACTCCTACGACGCGGTGTCCCCGTGAGCCCGTCAGTCGGCGTCGCCGCCGTAGCCGGGGTCGACGGTTTCCGGGTCGACGCCGAGTACCTCGGCGAACTCCTCCACCACCACGTCGAAGACCAGGTCGCTCAGCTCGTCCTCGTCCTCCGCCCTGGCCAGCAGCGGCCTGCGGAACAGCACGATCCGCGTCCCGGCGGCCGGGCGAGCGGGGTCGCCGGCGCCCGCCGGGCCGCGGATGGTCCGGGCCAGCGGCACGCCGTCGTCGCTCATCACCTCGGAATCCGGCACCTCCTGGACCGCGAACTCCACCTCGGCAAGCTCCGCCTCCCAGCGCGGCTCCAGCCGGGCCACGGCCTCGAGCACCAGGTCATCGAACTGCTGCGCCCGGCTGCGGTACAGCGGGACGCCGGGCGGCACCAGCCTGCCGCGCAGCCCGCGCCCGTGCCGGTCACGTCGCCGGGGCCGGGCGGCCCGTGCGCCCTGGCCCGGCCGGGACGCGCTCTCGCCGGTCTGCACAGTTACCGAGCGTATCGAATCGCGGCGGCCGCGGCATCTCGCGCGGCAAGCCGGGGCCGAGCCGCGCCGAGGCGGGCAAGCCGCCGCAAAGCACGACACGATCCCGGGGTGGTGGCTTTGGCGCCTCCGGGGGGCTACCGTCACCGTTGTATCCGACGCCGCCCCGGGGCCCGCGGAACACCGCCGGGGCGCGACCCCGGATCCCCGGGGCGAGGTGAGCATGTGAGCGAGGTGGGCTGGGTGAGTTCTCGTTGCTGCTCGCGCCCCGCGTGCAAGCATCCTCCCGTCTACACGCTGACCTACGTGTACCGCGACTCCACCGCGGTCCTCGGCCCGCTGGCGGCGTACGTGGAGCCGCACTGCTACGACCTGTGCGAGAAGCACGCCGCGCGGCTGGTCGCGCCGCGCGGCTGGGACGTGGTGCGGCTGCCCGCCGACCCGGCGCGGCAGCGCGCCGACGACCTGGAGGCGCTGGCGAACGCCGTCATGGAGACCCCGCCGGGCGACGAGCCGGTCGGCCAGGGCGTCGAGGTCGGCCGCCGCGGCCACCTCCGGGTGCTGCGCTCCGGCCCGCCGCAGGACCGATAGGCTCGTCGTAGCGTGCCGCGGCCCGGCCGGGCGGCGCCGCGGCGAGGCGGAGCCAGGGAGGCGGATGCTGCGATGGGCGATCTCGCCAGCATCGTCAAGGCGTACGACATCAGGGGCGTGGTTCCCGGCCAGCTCGACGAGGGCGTGGCGGAGTCGCTCGGCGCCGCCTTCGCCGCCTTCACCGGCGCCGGCACGATCCTGACCATGCACGACATGCGCACCTCCTCCGGCCCGCTCGCGGCCGCGTTCGGCCGCGGCGCCGCGTCCCAGGGCGCCGACGTCCTCGCCGCCGGCCTCGGCTCCACGGACATGCTGTACTACGGCAGCGGCGACCTGGGCGTGCCCGGCGCGATGGTCACGGCCAGCCACAACCCCCCGCAGTACAACGGCATCAAGCTGTGCCGGGCCGGCGCCAGGCCGATCGGCATCGAAAGCGGACTGCTGCAGGTCAAGGACCTGGCCAGCGGCCCGCTGCCGCCGGCGCCGGCCCCCGGCGCCGTCACCGGCGTCGACCTGCTGCCCGGCTACGCCGCCTACCTGAAGAAGCTGGTCGACGTCTCCGCGGTCCGGCCGCTGACGGTGGCGGTCGACGCGGGCAACGGGATGGCGGGCTACACGGTGCCGAAGGTCTTCGAGGGACTGCCGATCACGCTGATCCCGCTGTACTTCTCGCTCGACGGCACGTTCCCCAACCACGAGGCCAACCCCATCGACCCGGAAAACCTGCGTGACCTGCAGCGGGCGGTGCGCGAGCACCACGCCGACATCGGGCTCGCCTTCGACGGGGACGCCGACAGGTGCTTCGTGGTGGACGAGCGCGGCGAGATCGTCTCGCCCTCGGCGCTCACCGCGCTGATCGCGACCAGCGAGCTCGCCCGCGAGCCCGGCGCGACCATCATCCACAACCTGATCACGTCCCGGGCCGTGCCGGAGATCGTCGCCGAGCACGGCGGCGCCCCGGTGCGCACCCGGGTGGGCCACTCGTTCATCAAGGCGAAGATGGCCGAGACCGCCGCGGTGTTCGGCGGCGAGCACTCCGGGCACTTCTACTTCAGGGACTTCTGGTTCGCCGACTCCGGCATGCTCGCCGCGCTGCACGTGATCGCGGCGCTCGGCACCCAGCCCAAGCCGCTGTCCGGCCTGCTGGCCGCCTACTCCAGGTATCACGCCAGCGGCGAGATCAACTCGCGGGTGGCCGACCAGGCGGCGGCGACCGCCGTGGTCAGGCGGGCCTTCGCCGGCCGGCCGGGCGCGGAGGCCGACGAGCTCGACGGGCTCACCGTGCGCACCCCCCGCTGGTGGTTCAACCTGCGCCCGTCCAACACCGAGCCGCTGCTGCGGCTCAACGTCGAGGCGGACACCCACGACGGGATGACCGCGGTCCGCGACGAGGTGCTCCGCCTGGTCAGGGAGAGCTCATGAACATCGAGGGCTGGCTGCTCGACATCCTGGCCTGCCCGGCCTGCCATGCGCGGCTGCGCGCCGACGAGCGGGCGAGCGAGCTGGTGTGCACCGGCGCCGGCTGCGGCCTGGCCTACCCGGTCCGCGACGACATCCCGGTGCTGCTCGTCGACGAGGCCAGGCGGCCCGCCGAGGGCGGCCCATGACCGAGGACCTGGACGGGTGGGGGGAGGAGGCCGAGTTCGCGCTGGCGGCCGACCGCCTCGACACGCCCGAGGTGATCGAGGCGGCCGATCCCGGCGACACGCTGCGCCAGGTGGCGTCGGCGGCGGCCCAGGTGCGCACCGCGCTGCGGGCCTGCGCGGAGTCGGACCTGTCGGCGTTCGACCCGGACGCCAGGCCCCGCGCGATCGTCGTGGCGGGCCTGGGCAGCTGCGGCATCGCCGGGGAGGTGCTCGGCGCCGTGACCGGGGCCGGCAGCCCGGTCCAGGTGGCGCGGGCGCATCCGGGGCGGCTGCCCGGCTGGGCGGGGGCGGCCGACGTGGTCATCGCGGTGTCGTGCTCGGGCAGCACCGCGCAGACCCTGGCGGTCGCGGCCGAGGCGGCGCGGCGCGGCTGCCGGCTGGCCTGCGTCGGCGCCGAGGGCTCGCCGCTGCACCGGATCGCCGAGCAGGCCCGCGCCTCGTTCGTCCCGGTGCTTCCGGCCGGGCCGGCGAGGTTCACGCTGTGGGGCCTGGCGGTCCCGCCGCTGGTGATCGCCGAGCGGCTCGGCGTGGCCAGGATCGGCGAGCAGGCCTACGAGCTGGCCGCCAGGCGGCTGGAGGAGGTCGCGCACCAGTGCCGGCCGGCCAGCGAGTCGTTCGTCAACCCGGGCAAGTCGCTGGCCCTGGACCTGCTCGGCGCGCTGCCGGTGATCTGGGGCACCTCGCCGCTTGGCGAGGTCGCGGCCAGGCGGTTCGCCGCCCAGCTCAACGAGAACGCCAAGTACCCGGCGGTCGCCGGGGCGCTGCCCGAGGCGGCCTGCAACCAGCTGGCCACCTTCGACGGCCCGCTCGCCGCGGGCCGCCGCCCGGACGGCTTCACCGCGATGCGGCTGGTGCTGGTCGCCGACCCGGATGAGGATCAGCAGGTCGCCGCCCAGCGGGACGCGGTCACCGACCTCGCCGAGCGCCGCGGCATCGCGGTGTCCGAGCTGGCCATGGACGACGGGCAGCATCCGCTGGTGCGGCTGGCCGGCGTCATCCAGCTCACCGACTACGCGAGCGTGTACCTGGGCATCGCATCCGGGACCGACCCGTCGCGCTCGGCCGCGCTGCGGGACCTGGCGGAGCGGATCGAGTAGGCGCCGGCGGGTACGGTGCGGGCATGAGAGCGGTCTTCGCCGCGCTTGCCGCCAACCTCGGCATCGCGGCGACCAAGTTCGTGGCGTTCCTGGTCACCGGCTCGGCGTCGATGCTGGCCGAGTCGGTGCATTCGCTCGCCGACACCGGCAACGAGCTGCTGCTGATCATCGGCCGCAGCCGGGCCAACCGGCCCCGGTCCGAGCAGCACCCGTTCGGGTTCGGCCGCGAGCGGTACTTCTATGGGTTCGTGGTCTCGGTCATGCTGTTCACGATCGGCGCCACCTTCTCCGCCTTCGACGGCATCAGGAAGATCATCACCCCGGAGCCGGTGCACGACGCCGCGGTGGCCTTCATCGTGCTCGGCGCCTCGGCGGTGCTTGAGGCGTTCTCGCTGCGCACCGGGATCTCCGAGGCCAACCGGGTGCGCGGCGGCCGCGGCTGGGGTGCCTTCATCCGGCGGACGAAGGCCCCCGAGCTGCCCGTGGTGCTGATCGAGGACGTGGCGGCGCTGATCGGGCTCGGGTTCGCGTTCGCCGGCGTGGCGCTGGCGGCGCTGACCCGCGACGGGCGCTGGGACGGCGCGGGCTCGCTGGCGATCGGCGTGCTGCTCGCGACGGCCGCGGCGATCCTGGCGGTGGAGACCAAGAGCATGCTGATCGGCGAGTCGGCCAGCGCCGAGGTGGAGCGGCTGATCCTGGCCGCGCTGGAGGACGGGCCGCAGCTGCGGGTCATCCACCTGCGCACGCTGCACCTGAGCCCGGATTCGCTGCTGGTGGCCGCGAAGATCGCGGTCCGCGGCGGCGAGCCGGCCGCGCAGGTGGCGGCCGCCATCGACGCCGCGGAGCGCCGGGTCAGGGCGGCCGTCCCGATCGCCAGGACGATCTACCTGGAGCCGGACATCTACCGCGAGGCGATGGCCGACCGCACCGACCCGTCCATCCGGGCCGTGCTGCGATCGCGCGCCCGGCGGGAGCCGGCGGCTCCCCGGCCCGGCGATGCCGCGGCGGGCACGGACAAAGAACACCGGTAACCGGGGGCTGCCGGGGGCGTCGCCCCCCCGGGGGAAATGGAGCGCGCGCAGCGCGCGCTCCTTCTCGAAGTCGAGCGCCCGGCCGGCCGGCGCCGGGATGCGGCCGAGGCGGCGGCCCAGGTCCGCGACGGCGGCGCGCACCGGCGGCTCGGCCAGCACCCGCAGGCCGAACGCCAGCGCCGCCGGGCTGATGTCGTAGCGCCGCTCCAGGTCCAGCGCGGCGGCGACGGCCTCCAGGTCCGCCTCGCTGAACTGCCGGTGCGCCAGGGGGGCGCGGGGCGGCGGAGCGCCCTCCCGCGCCCGGCGGGATCCCGGGGCGGCGTCCCCCCGGGAGTGGCCGCGCACCCGGGGCAGCAGCCCCAGGTCCTCGCGGTACCGGAGCATCCGGGGGGACGTGCCGAGCCGCCGCGCGGCCGCCGAGATCCGCATGGCCACGATCTTAACAATTTCACGTCAAGAAAACCCGGCTCTGGGTGCGGCCGGCGGCCCCGGGCGCCTAGCGTGGGACCGTACCGCAACGTCAAGCCATCGTTCGGCCAGAAAAATGGAGCGTACATGACCGTGGACCAGCTTCCCTTCCAGGTCGCCGACCTGTCGCTGGCGGCCTTCGGGCGCAAGGAGATCCAGCTTGCCGAGCACGAGATGCCGGGGCTGATGGCGGTGCGGGCGGAGTACGCGCCGTCCCAGCCGCTGCGCGGGGCGCGGATCACCGGGTCGCTGCACATGACCGTGCAGACCGCGGTGCTGATCGAGACGCTGGTCGCGCTGGGCGCGCGGGTGCGCTGGGCCAGCTGCAACATCTTCTCTACCCAGGACCACGCCGCGGCCGCGGTCGCGGTCGGGCCGGACGGCACCCCGGACGACCCGCGGGGCGTCCCGGTGTTCGCCTGGAAGGGCGAGACGCTCGAGGACTACTGGCGGTGCACCGAGGCGGCGCTGACCTGGCCGGACGGGGACGGCCCGAACATGATCCTGGACGACGGCGGCGACGCGACGCTGCTGGTGCACAAGGGCGCCGAGTACGAGCGGGCCGGCGGGGTGCCGACGCCGGCCCCGGACGACTCCGAGGAGCAGGTGATCATCCTGGGCCGGCTGCGCAGGTCGCTGGCCGAACACCCCGGCAAGTGGACCAGGATCGCCGCGGGCATCAGGGGGGTGACCGAGGAGACCACCACCGGGGTGCACCGGCTGTACGAGATGGCCAGGGCCGGCACGCTGCTGTTCCCCGCGATCAACGTCAACGACTCGGTCACCAAGAGCAAGTTCGACAACAAGTACGGGTGCAGGCACTCGCTGATCGACGGGATCAAGCGCGGCACCGACGTGCTGATCGGGGGCAAGGTCGCCGTGGTGTGCGGGTACGGCGACGTGGGCAAGGGCTGCTGCGAGAGCCTGCGCGGGCAGGGCGCCCGGGTCATCGTCACCGAGATCGACCCGATCTGCGCGCTGCAGGCGGCGATGGACGGCTACCAGGTGACCACCCTCGACGAGGTGGTGGGCACCGCGGACATCTTCGTGACCGCCACCGGCAACCGGGACGTGATCACCGCCGCGCACATGGCGCGGATGAAGCACCAGGCCATCGTGGGCAACATCGGACACTTCGACAACGAGATCGACATGGCCGGCCTGGCCAGGGTCCCCGGCATCCGCAGGACGACGATCAAGCCGCAGGTGGACGAGTGGACCTTCCCCGACGGGCACGGCATCATCGTGCTGTCCGAGGGGCGGCTGCTGAACCTGGGCAACGCCACCGGGCACCCGAGCTTCGTGATGTCGAACAGCTTCACCAACCAGGTGATCGCGCAGGTCGAGCTGTTCACCCGCGCCGACGAGTACCGGACCGGCGTGCACACGCTGCCGAAGCACCTGGACGAGAAGGTCGCCCGGCTGCACCTGGACGCGCTCGGCGTCCGGCTCACCCGGCTGACCAAGGAGCAGGCCGACTACATCGGCGTGCCGGTGGACGGCCCGTACAAGCCGGAGCACTACCGTTACTGAGATCGCCGACCCCTGGCTCGCCGCCGACGGCGGCGCCAGGATCGGCTACGCGCAGCGCGCCATGCCGCTGCTGGCGGGCCTGAGCGGCAGGTTCGCCCGCCAGCGGCCGTTCGGCGGCCTGAGCATCGCGGCGTGCCTGCACGTCACCGCGGAGACCGCGGTGTTCGTCCGGCTGCTGCGCGCCGGGGGCGCGCAGGTGGCGCTGGCCGCGTCCAACCCGCTGTCCACCCAGGACGACGTGGCGGCGGCGC
>Ga0209061_1001164_pt1 | contig 47481 bp, 39 predicted proteins | sample Coa_R1_10_FD_187157 | JGI IMG/M metagenome (GOLD analysis project Ga0209061, IMG submission 187157) | Surface soil microbial communities from Centralia Pennsylvania, which are recovering from an underground coalmine fire - Coalmine... | ecosystem: Environmental > Terrestrial > Soil >...
ACCAGGTGGCGGCCAGCGTCATTGATCCGGAAACCGGGGTTTCGATCGGGCAGCGGCTGCGCGCCCGGATTATGGTCGAGGCGGCAGACCCATCGCACATCCCTCTCGCCTTTCGCGAGGATATCGAGCAGGCGGCCAAAATCGTCGCCGACCCCGATCACGACATTCCACTGCGCCCGTTGGGATCGGGCTCGGACTATTCGGTCTTCATCGACCATCTGGGTGTACCCGCCCTGGATATCAGCTTTGGCCAAGAAGGAATCACCCGCGGCGTTTACCATTCTCGCTACGATACCTTCGAGCATCACAGCCGCTTCGTCGACCCTGGCTTCGTCTATGACGCGCTGCTGGCCAAAACCATCGGACGCCTGGTGCTGCGCGCTGCACAAGGTACGGTTCCACAGCAGTCGCCGAGCGATTTTGCGGAGATGGTGTCGGACTACCTCAATCAAGTGAAAACCTTGGCGCAGACCGAACGCGCGCAGGCCGAGACTCGCGATCGCCTGCTGCGCATCCGAGCTTTTGCCCTGGCCGCCGATCCGACCAAGAAGGAACTGCCGCCGCCCCCGCTCAGCCGCGTGCCATATCTGGAATTCGCACCCCTGGAGAATGCCGTCGCTCGCCTCAAGCGCAGCGCCAAGGCCTACGACACCGCCTCGGCAAAGAATTCCACCAATCTTTCTGCCGCCCGGCTCGCCCGCCTGCAGGCCTTGATGCTGACCGTCGATCAGACTCTGGCACCTGCCGACGTGGGGCTGCCGGGACGGCAATGGTATCTCAATCTGGTATATGCGCCCGGGCGTTACACCGGCTACGGAGCCAAGACCTTGCCGGGCGTGCGCGAGGCAATCGAAGAGCGGCGCTGGGCGGATGCCAATCGCTACGTCAAACTCACGGCCGATGCGCTTGACGCCTACAGCGACCGACTCGACCAGGCCACTAAAGTGCTCGCCGGCGGATGATGGCCGCGAAGCCGCCGGAAGTCGGTGCGGGGCGCTGCAAATGCTGGGGAAAACGGTGTAGTTCACGCGGTTTCGCACAGCAGGCCGCTTGGAAAAAACCCGTCGTTTCCTTTCCACTCGCGGCCGGCTGTATCTTGTTCCTGGGCCTGACATGGGCGTTAACGCTGACGCCGCGCGCGCGAGCGCAAGATGTGACCTTCACCACCGCCATCCCGGTGGCTCAGGGCGAGGCCGTTACTCGGCTTCAGCTGGGCGACGGCTACAGTGCCGGCTCATCCCACCGGGAGCTGGCTGGACTGGACTTTCCCACCGTCTTTGCATACGGCTGGCGCAGTAAATTCACACTGTTCGTGACCGTTCCCATGTCGGCCTATTTTCTGTCGGATAATACGTCGGCCGAAACCGCTACCCGGAGTTCCAGCGGCTTCGATGATACTTTAGTCTTCCTGCGCTATACTCTGTTCCATTTCGACTGGCTCACGAAAACCTTTCGCATGGCCCCATTCGCTGGCTTCTATCTACCCACCGGCAGCGACGAGAAGTCGGACTCCCTGGGCCGCTTGACCGCTAAAATGCAAACCGGCTCGGGCGCGGTCGATCCGTACCTTGGCACCGCTCTTACCACATTCGATCTCGATTACGAGTTTCACTGGGATTTTGCTTATCGGGTCAATTCGTTGGCAGACAATTCAACCCGTCCGGGTGATGTGCTTGAAACCGACGCCGCGTTTCAATACCGGATTCTGCCTTGGCGCATACCAGATTTCGGGCTACCCAATTTCTTTGACCTCGATTTGGAAACCAACCTGATATGGAGTCAGCGCGGCTATCTAGACGGACGCAGAGCGGCGAATTCCGGAGGCGTGCTGTGGTTTCTGGACCCCGGCCTGATCTTCGTGACGCCCTCCCTGCAAACCGGCGCGGTGGTGCAACTCCCTGCCTTCCAGGATCTCTACGGTGCCGGACGCCTGGCCACTCAATACCGGGTCTTCGGTTATCTGCAGCAATATTTCAATCTGGGCGCGATCTTCAGCCGTTGGAGAACCGCAAGCAGCCTGTGACCGCGGAGTAGACCGTTTGCCGAAAAAGTCTCCGCGGCCTGCTCCCCCCTTCTTCTCTACCCCTGGTGGGGAGAGGGCGAAGGTTAGGAAAAGCTACTCTCACGTGGGATGTGGCTTTCAGCGCCGCCTCCACTCATTCAAAACCTGGCTTTTCCGCACCCTGCTCTTGAGCCGTTATCAAGTGGTTTGCGCTTAAGCGGCGCTTGTGCCATGACCAGCGAAGCTGGAAGAAAGAATCTAACGGAGCGGAGAAGCCTGCGATGCGCGCGAGCTGGACCTTCATATTGGTTGCCATGTTGCTGGCCGGAGGCAAAGCCGCTTCCGCGCAAGGACTCGATATCGATCGTTGTCCCGGCCTGGCCGGGCAACCGGGCGCGCGCCGTGATCTGGTAACCGAATACATTCGCCTTCCTTCGGCGGCGCGGCCGGCGGGCACGCCCAGTGAACTCAATCAAACCAATTTCCTGCGCGTACGGTTGCGCTCGGCCGATCCGCGTCACGCCGACGCCATCTTGATCCAGGCCATTCCCAACGGCGCGTCATCCTATAGCGAATCCGCCGCGCAGCTAGTCGAGATGGCGGCGCGGCGGGGCAAAAACTTCGAGGTCTGGGGAATCGAGCGGCGCGAGAAAAATCTTCAGGACATGGTCGGCCTGCGCGAGGCCTATGCCCGGCGCGACCCGGCGCTGGCCCTGCACTACTACTACGGTAGCCGGTTTCTCGATCGCGCGGGTAAATTCGCCGGCACTCTGGGCGGCGCGGGCGCCAGCTTCCGCGAGCTGCAACCAAAAGATGTTCCCTTTTTGGCTGACTGGGACGCCGAAGTGCTGAATCGCGATGTCGAAAGCCTGCTCGATGTAATTGCGCCCGCCCAGCGTGCCACCAACGTCTTTCTCTATAGCGCCTCGCCCGGAGGTGAATTCCCCGCGCAGTTTGCCGGCTTCCGGCTGCGCGATGGCAAGCGTGGGTATCAGGAGCTAGCCGGGCTCATCGTGATCGAAGGCCAGCTTAGCCGGGATACGATCGGACGTGGCCAACCAACCGCAGCCGACATTGCCGCCTATCTCGAACAGGTCCGCGCCATTCGCGCCGGCCGTATTCCGCCCTTTATCGACGACCCCAACCGACACAGCCTGCTCAGTCCCGGCGCCAGCGTGGCGATTCCTGCCTCGATCGCCCTGATGGCAGCCGACTTCAGCCCCAATCAGGAATCCATTTTCAGGCTACCTGGCGACGCCGCCGGCGGACCCCAGGCGGACGCCTTCAACGCCCGACTGCGTCTGACCAACCTGGCGCGCGCCGGCTACGCTCTGTCCGACGATCCGCTGCCGGGAAGCTTCACCACCACCTTTTTTATGAATTTCTTTGGCGCCGGCCTGGGGCGCGTTGACTTCACACCCCGGCCGGGAGCGCCCGCTTGCGCACAACCCGGACCGGTTGGAATGCGCCCACCATGCGTGCCTTCCGTCGCCCAGATCGATCCTAACAAAATCTATGGCTGGTTGGAGGGCGGCCCGGGCGGTGCCGCTGCGTTCAACAATCCGTTGGAGGGATGGTCGATCACACCTGACGGCGCCTATACCAATTCCTACATCGCGGGTGAGGCCACTGTGAGAAACGGCCCTAATCCGACTCGGCTGGCGACGGCGGTTCAGGTCTTCGGACGGCCCGCGACACTGACCAACGCCGCCCCGTTGACCATCGCATTTCCCACCGGCAGCCGCACCATCGATTCCAGTTTCAACGTCGGATGGGCCTGGTATCCCAGCAACCGCTATCTGACAATCGACCTGCCCTTTGTAAATCGTTTCCAACGGGTGCTGATCAATCGGCCCGATTTGCACATTCACCTTGATTTCGACAAGCGCGCAATCGCGATTCCGATCATCGAATATACCGTCCACCTAGGAACTCAAAATCCCTGGCCGGCAACTGTCAAGGATTTCACCGTAATCGATACGCGTGGCCTGACCGAGACACCAACGGCGGCCCGACTGAGTCCCTTCAATCCAGCGATCAACATGCGGTTGTACAAAAACGTCGATATCCACAGCGCCGATAACTCGGCCGGAGCCGCCGCGCTAGAGGGCAGCGTAACCCCGGGAGCGCTCGGAGCTAATCCGATCTCGGACACGCTACCCGACTGGGTAATCGCCAGAATGGGTAAGGGCGGAGTAGATTTGCCCAGTTTTACAACTCATTCAAGCTGCGCGCAGCCGCTGTGAAGGTCAGACGTGAGTTAGGCCGGGCGGGCAGATAGACGATGGCTTGGCGCCTCAAACTCGCTCGCATCACCGCGATGAGTTGGGCTGAACGCGGGCTGCTGCTGGAGGCGGCTTGGTTCCTGGGGCTTTCCCGTCTCGCGTTGATGATAATGCCCTTTCGCCAACTGGCCCGGTGGCTCGAACGCCGCCCGCGCGCCAGCACGAAAGCCACTTCCGCGAACTATTGTCAGATCCGCCGCGCCGTCTCAATTGCCGCCCGCAACGTGCCTTGGAACGCGGTTTGCTTGCCGCAGGCGATGACGGCCAAGCTTATGCTGGCAAGACGCGGCTGCGCCTCCACGCTTCACCTAGGGGTAGCCAAGGACGGTCGCGGCACGCTCCTCGCACATGCGTGGCTGGAGGCCAGCGGGGTTACCGTGGTGGGCGGCGCGGCCAAGGCCGATTTTTCCTCGATCAGTCATTTCGGCTGAGCGGGTATCTCTTTGCCGCTTGTGTGCCAGCTGTGCCATTTATGCTATCCGCAGGGTGTGGACAAAATTTCCGCCGCCCGTTTCCCACTTTAGGTCGCCTTGCGCCTGGATAGTAGCGCGCAGCGCCGGGGTAAAGCGACGCGTAGGTTTCGGGCGCAGGGCGAATAAGAAAATCGCCATCAAGGTTTTGTGGCGCGCGCTGTTTCAGTCGGTGCGCTGGCGACGTGCGAACATTTGGTTGAGCGCCGGATAAATCAACGGCTGATTTTCGAACAGCAAGGCGAAATTGCCAGCTTCCAAAATCGTCCGCGCGATCCGATCCACCAGCGACAGCGCGGCTGCAGCAGCGTTGCCCCCGATCGTGATCCGGCGCACCCCGGCCTCGGTCAGTTCGGCCAGCGGCGGCGAATTATGCTGAATCATCACGTTGAGCGGCAGCGCACAGCTTCGGGCCAGCCGCGCGATCGTGGGCACCTGAGTCAGGCCAATTGCAAAGACACCGTCGGCGCCAGCGGATTGGTAGAGTTCGAAGCGCCGCAGAGCGGCCTCGGGCCGGGTCGCGGGATCGCCAATCGCGTGCAAGAACACATCGGTGCGAGCATTGATAAAAACCGGCACTGCGCGACTTGTCGCCATTTCGCGCACCGCCCGGATCTTTTCGGCTAGCAACTCGGGCGCCTCGGCGCCGTCCTCCAGGTTGATCCCGACGGCGCCCGCCTCCACCATCGCTTCGGCGTTTCGTGCAACCTGCTCGGGACGCGCGGCGAAGCCAGCCTCCAAATCGACGCTGAGAGGAATTTCGACGGCTGCGGCCATCTCGCGCACCGCTGCCGCAAGTTGATCTAAGGGTAGTTTCTGTCCGTCAGGATAGGCTCGCGTCCACGCAACTCCGCTGCTGGTCGTAGCAATTGCCGTGGCGCCGGCGCGTTCAAAGATTCGTGCGCTGCCGGCATCCCAGGCATTGAGAATTACCAGCGGCCTGTCTCCGTGATGGAGGCTATGAAAATGCTCGGCGCGCTGCGCTTGAGAGGTTAATCTGGCGCTCACTTTTTCACCGCTGACTGTTGTGATCCGCGCGCAGGCTGATAGCTGCCCGCAGGAGTGCGGCAAGCCAGCGCGATGCGATTCCAACTGTTGATCGCGATTACGGCCCAGGTCAAAGCCACGGTCTCCTCCTCAGAAAAGAACTCGCGCACTTGGTCATAGACCTGGTCGGGGACGTGATCGACGCTGAGCAGTGTGACGGCCTCGGTCCAACGCAGGGCGGCCCGCTCGCGGGCGGTGAAAAAGGGCGCCTCCTCCCACACCGCGACCGCGTAAAGCCGCTGCTCCTCCTCACCCGCCGCGCGCGCATCCTTGGTATGCATGTCCACACAAAAGGCACAGCCGTTGATCTGCGAAGCACGCAGCCTCACCAATTCCAAAAGCGCCGGCTCAAGCCCGCTTTGCGAAACGAGCCGGCTCAACTCGACCATCGCAGCAACCAACTCCGGGTGCAGCTTGCGGTAATCTAATCGCGCTTCCATCTTGCGTTACCTCTCGACGCACTATAGCGCCGTCGGGCTGTAATGAGCAGTCCGGCTCGGGCCGGCTCAGAGCATCTCCAGCGACCTGGGCTGGCGGGGTACGGGAAAGGCCCGGTCCAACGCATCGCGCTCCTGGTCGCTCAAGACCAGTTCGGCGGCCGCGCGATTTTCTTTGAGATGAGAAAGCTGGGCGGCCTTAGGAATCGCAATCACGTCGGACTTGTCCAGCAACCACGCCAGCGCGATTTGAGCGGGGGTGACCGCGCGCTGGTGAGCGATTGCACCCAGCTGCGGATGGCCGAGCAGGCGCCCCTGCTCCACTGGCGAATAGGCCATCAAGGGAATGGCATGGCGACGACACAGCGGCAGCACACGTTGCTCCACGGCGCGGCGGCTTAAGTTGTAGAGCACCTGGTTGGTGGCAATTTGTCCGGGTGCCAACTGCCAGGCCTCTTCCAGATCATCAACATCAAAATTGCTAACGCCAAAGGCCGCAATCTTCCCCGCCTGCTTGAGCGCCGTCAGCGCCTCCAGGCTGTCGGCCAGCGGCGTCGAGCCGCGCCAATGAAGCAGGTAAAGATCGATACATTCGATACGCAAGCGGCGCAGGCTACGCTCGCAGGCTTGCGCGGTGCCACGCCGGGTAGCGTTTGACGGCAACACCTTACTGACGATGAAGACTTCCTCCCGGCGGCCGGCGATCGCTTCACCAACTTCTTCTTCGGCGCCACCATCGCCGTACATCTCGGCCGTGTCGATCAGGGTTAGGCCAAGATCGATCCCGGCGCGCAAAGCCTGGATTTCCTGGGCCCGCTGCCGGCGATCTTCGCCCATTCGCCAAGTACCCTGACCTAGAGCCGGAACCTCGCGCCCATCGGATAAGCGCACGCTCTTCATAAGGGGCATCTTAGCATCGCAGGCCGAGGCCAAAATCAATTATCGGGCGGAGCCCAGAGCTGGCGCGCAAACCAGAGGGGTCGATGAGCGGTAGGGTGATAGCCCTGGATCGTAACGATCGCAGTCAGTCCCATGCGGAAGGGATAATCGGACTGCGGCCGATCGAGCACTATCCGCACCGGAAAGCGCTGCGAAAGCCGCACCCAGTTAAGAGTCGGTTCCACCCGCGGCAAGCCTGCCACGGTAGCGCCGTTGCCTTGATACAAGGCCCATCCCACTCCCTGCACATGGCCATAGAATGGATGGTCGGGGTAGCTCAGCAAATAAACCTGCGCCCTCATCCCAGGCCTGATGTGCTCCATGAAGTTTTCGCGGAAGTTGGCCATCACATACCAGATTCGGTTATCGACCAGGGTAAGAACCCTCCGGCCCTGGTTGGCGTACTGCCCCACCGCGATATTGAGATTGGTGACATAAGCATCGAAGGGCGCGCGCACGTAACAATAGCCCACGTTGAGTTTGGCGTTGACCCACGCAGCCTGGGCCGCCTGCCGACGCGCGTTGACGTCGCCCAACTGGCCCAGGTTTTTGATCGCGGAGGCAAGCTGGGAATTGGCGCGTTCAACCGCGGCCTGCGCGGCCTGGTAATTGGTGCGCGCGTTGTAGACGTCGTTGGCGGTAACGAAGTGGCGGCTGAGCAAGGGCTGGATTCGGGCCAAGTACTGTTTGGCGTATGCTGCGTTGGCCTCCAGCTGAGTGCGTTGCGCGCGTGCGGCGGCAATCGTGTCTTCGAGCGACTTGATCTGAAGGTTGGTCAGGGTCAACTGGGCCTGGGCCTGATCCAGAGCGGCTTGATAGGGGCGCGGATCGACGATGAACAGCAATGCGCCCGCAGCCACATGCTGATTGTCCACTACCGGCAAGGAAACGATCGGGCCACTGACATGGGGCGCGACCCCCACGGTGTTGGCCCGCACGTAGGCGTCGTCGGTACGCGGGTACAGATAATATAGGCGAATTACCAGCGCGGTAACGACGATGGTCGCCAGTACAATCACCAAGCCCAGTAGCCGGCCCACCGCCCGCGCCATCACTGGACCCCGCACCACAAGCTCCTTGTGCTCCATCGGCGGCAGATTTTCAAATTCGATTGAAGAACGCTAGCCAGATGAGACACGCCCACAGCAACGCCAGGCAGGGATAGATCACGACCAAGGGGCCGAGATGAGGTTCCAGGCGCAAGGCCACGAAGAGCGGTCGGAGCACGCCGGTCAAAACCGCGCCGGCCATCCCGCACAACATCCAAGCCGGGAAGTCGGCGCCGGCCAGATCGATCACCGGCGCGCAGCCGGCCAGAGTCACGAGCAAGAGCGGGAGGACGAATCGCCCCTTTGAATCCATTGCTCGCAATAGCATACTGCAACAACCCTGAGGTATTTTGCGCAACTCTCACCGTGGTTTCAATCAGCCAATCTGCGCCGCCTCTGCGCGGCGGCGCCACATCGGGTAGCATCTATGCAAGCAAGCAGTTCAAACAGCGGCCGGACCATTGATCGCTTGTGGTTGCCGCGAGGCGGGCAGTGGCCGGCGCGGATCGCGTTGCTGGGCGGCTTGTTCACAGCTTTCGGCTGTAGCTATTGGGCCCAACAACCCGAGCTCGCGCCCACGCGCTTCGCGCCCGCTACCGCGGTCGAGGCTTGGCGGGAGCCGGCTGATGCCGCCCTGCCGGCCCATCTGACCCTACCGCCGCCACCTCCGCCGACCTTGCAGGGCCGTCCCTATGATCTGCTCGAGCTGATCGATCTGGCGCTGCGACGCAATCCACAAACCCGCGCCGCCTGGCAGGAGGCAATCGCGACCGCGGCGGCCTATGGGCGTTCACGGGCGGCATACTATCCTTATCTGACCAGCGTTGCCCAAGGCGGCTATTCGCGCCTGGTATTCCAGGCCCCCAATTCTCCCGGGGCAATCACCCAATGGCAATTCGCACCGCAGGTGGAGCTCAGCTACGTCCTGCTCGATTTCGGCCGCCGGCGCGCCGCCAGCCAGGCCGCGCGCCAGCAATCGATTGCCGCTAATTTTAGCTTCAACCGCAAGCTGCAAGACCTGGTCTTCACGGTCGAGAAAGCTTTCTATGAACTGGGAGCAGCACAAGCCAGCGTGATCGCCGCACAACGCAACCTGGCGCTGGCCCAGGCCAATCGCAGGGCAGTGACACAGCGTCGCGACCTTGGCTTAGCGACCCAGCCCCAGGCCCTGCTGGCCATACAGGTTGAAGCGCAGTCGGTCTACGATTTGGAAACCGCTCGGGTGATGGTGCGCGATGCGCAAGCCCACCTCGCTATCGCGCTGGGAATCCGGGCCGATACCGCTTTGCAAGTGCAAAGCCTGCAAGCGCAGCGAGTGGCCTCGAACCTGCCGGCACAAGTCGATCAGCTCATCGACACCGCGCTGCGCCAGCGCCCCGACCTGGCAGCCCAGATGGCACTGGTACGGGCCAGCGAGGCGCGCATGCACCAAGCCCGTGCAGCCTGGATGCCAACCCTCAGCTTCAGCGGTGCGTACGGCGAAAGCGACTTGGCCTATCAATGGAACGGGCCGCCTACGGTCGATACTAACTCGCCTCAGTACTCAGCCTTGCTCACCCTGCAATGGGACATCTTCACCGGCTTCGACCGACTTAACGCCGATGCTCAGGCGCGCGCCGACGCCGCACGCGCGCGTGCGCAGTTGCAAGCGGCCGCAATCGACGCCAGCGCTCAGGTTTGGCAAGCCTACTACAATTTTCGGGCCGCGCTCAGGAAATTTACTTACGCCCGCTCTTTGCTCGCAGCCTCGCAGGAGGCCTATCAGGCCAATTTGCAGACCTATGCCCAGGGGCTGAGCACAATCGTGGAATTGCTGACTGCCGCCCGCGATCTGGCCGGCGCACGCTATACCCTGATTCAGAGCAAAGCCGAGCTGCTCACCGCCTCGGCTGCGGTCAGTTACGCGGTCGGCGCAAGCTTCGGACCCTAAGAATTATCGCCAAGCTGATCGGATAAGGGCGCCGCCTGCGACAGATCCTTGATCCAGCGCTGCAATGCGGCTGACCCCGGAGAATGTCGGGCTTGATCGAGAATGCGGTCCATTTCGGCTTGCCCGTGGCGCTGCTGGCGCTCGACTTCGCGCAGCAGGTCGGCCGCTAGCCGCGGTTGCGCCAACAGCACCTTGGGCTTGGCCAGGGTACGAGCGATGCTGAGGCTCAATTCACGGCGATCATGCCAGCGCCCTAGCCGATCCTGCAGCCCGCGAAGCCAGGCGATTTGCACCGCGGCCGCGGGCAGGCCCAGTTCGCCGGCCAATTCGATACGATAGCGCAAGCTCTTGGTCTTGATTCGCAAAAGATGGAAATTCTCGTCGGAGGGCTGTTGTTCGAGGGCGGCGACCGCCGCTTGCCAGCGCTCATGGGCCTTGGCCAGCGCCATCCGCACCCGTTCACGCAGCGCGGGCGCGCCGCGCTGGGTGCGCGCGGCAGCCAGGATCCGGGCCGCGCTATCGGCCACTGCAAGCAGGCCTGGTTTAAGCAATTTGTGTTGGGCGCGGCGGATTTGGCGGCGGCGGCGCTGCTCGAGCGCCTCGCGCAACAAATTCCACCCCGCACGCCTGGTTCGGCTGCGCGCCGCCCTCTCCTGCCGCTCCACCCGCTGTAGAATTACGTCGCAATTGCGCCAATTCCCCACCGCCGCGCGCACTCCTCGCAACTCACGCCGCAAACCGCGCCCGCGGGTCGACGTCCCGGCGGCTAGCACCGTCAGAATCTGCTGAAGCCGCCGCGTGCAAACCCGCAGATCGTGAACCGCGTCGCCGCCCTCTGCGCTCAACACCCGTGCCAATAACTGCTGAAACTTCTGGGTTTGGCGAGTCAGCAACCTGCCGACGCGCTGCCAATCCAATGCGTCGCTGACGTCAGGTGAAAATGTTTGCCCGTTGCTAGAGCTAGCATCCGACGCCGCTCTCGGGGTTGACCCCAAAAGATCCGGCCGAATCGAGGTTGAGGCCCGAGAATCGGCTGCTAGTTGGTCAGGATTGGAAACTGTCATGGCGCAACGCCAAGCTTGTTAGTTCTATCTTCCAGCAAACCGCCCTCCGCCCACAAGCAATCGCCTATCGCCGAACAAGCTGGCAGCTTAGACCTCAAAACAGCCATACCCAGCTTACCGCGATGACACCAAGCGGCCGCGACTTGCCCTCCGTGAGTAAAAAACTTCACGGCGCAGTCATCAATAGTTTAATAGGCAAGTCCGGTCTTACTCGCTTTCACCGCCCGCGGGCTGCGGAGAATCAGGGCGACGCCGAGCGCGCGTTCCAAGCGGCTTGTCCGGCGACTGACCGAGCCCCTGCTCTTGCCGACAAAATCTTGCTGCGGCAGTCACCGAGTCGGGGTCCGCTACCCAGCGAAGGCGCGCAGGTCGTCGAGGTCGCGCGGCGGTGTTGGATTCACGGTTGGAAGTTCGACGTGAGGGGCAACTGCATCGACTTACCCAACACCAATCCTAAAGAAGCTGAACTCGCCGTCCCCCTGTAACGCAGATTAACTATCGGCCTTGACCGCGCAGCGCACGCCGGCGCGAAGAGGTGCGAGAATACCGCAGCCGACCGAACCTGGAGCTACCTGACCACCCGCCGCCTTTTTCTAACGCATGATTTCCTGCAATCCCTGGGGCGTGCCGTAGAGTGTGCGATTGGCATATTGCGTCGGCACTTCATGGTTGATGAAGGCTCCGTCGGCGGGAGCCAGGATGTTGCTGCAATGGTCGCTCTGGTAATCGCAATTGTCGTGCGACCAGGCGCTGCCGGGAAACAGATACCATCCGTCGTCTTCCTTGGTCGGCATCGCGAAAGTTATAAAGGCTCGCCAGAACTTGCCGTTTTGATCCCAATTACCGTACGCGGTCAGATTCTCCGCGCTCTCCTTGTCCAGATACTGGACTCGATCGGAGTAGCAGTAACCCCGCTGGTACTGCGGCAGGCGCTGCATCCTGAGAATGTAAGTGTCGCGCAACTGCCAGCCGGCGCCAAACAGACTGTCCTTGGGCACGAAGTTGCCCTTGGTGAAATAATAGTTCGCCCGCTCTTCCGACGCGCGCCTGGTCTTGGGGTCGGGCTTGAAGATAAATTGAAGCAGTCGGCGCGAACCCGAAAACTCGGCTTTGAACCAGGTTGGTGGCAGCGGCACCGGGGTGACATCGTCGTTGGAGAAGTCCTGCCCCTGGAACGGCGCGCAACGGGCATTTGTGGACAATCGCAGCGAACGCCGCAAGCTGGGCAAGAAGACATAAGCATCGGGAAAGCGGTCTGGGTTGTCCCACACGATAGTCAAGGCGGTGATATATTTTATCTGTTCGGGATCCAACTGCTCGGCGACACCGCTTTGATAGTAATTGGCCCCGGGTAGGTTCATGGGATAGCCGGCGTCGATATTGTGCATCCACTGATAGTTGGTAACCAGCGCGTGCAACGGGGATTCATTGCCGTAACGATCGAAATCGAAGACCTGGTAGCGAACCGCCACCCGAATCGTTACTTCATGCGCGTAATAGAAATCGTAAACCAGCTTATAGCCGGCCAATGGATCGCTGGGATCTAGATTGGGAAATGGCTGCCCGGCGACATAGCCCTCGACCGCATAGCTGCCGTTGGGCACCTTGACCAGCTTGACCTGCTTGGAATACTTCTCGGTCGCCGCGATGTAAGCGCTGGGCGGCGGATATGAGATCGTTGGGCCGACAACCGCCCGCGCCCCGTGCGGCCAGCCGGAAACCGGGCTGGTGCTCATGAACATATGCTGCAGCGGAATGTTCATGTAGTCCTTGTACTGCTGCCAATTTTCCTGCGTTATCACGGTGCCGGCGGGAATGCCGCCGGGCTCCGCTGCCCACGCGCCCGTGCATAGAGGGATTAGGAGCGCAGCTCCGAGAATCCAAACCCGTAACATGTTGCCCCTCCACGATAATCCTGTCGATGACAACTCCGCACCCTTACTCGCCCTGACTAACCCACGTGTATCCGAGCGGCATGACCTATTAGCTCAGCCGGGATTTCCTTTTTGACCTCCCGAATCAAGGCGTTTATAGGCCAACCGCGCGCTGTAACTCAATGGTTCGAATTTTTTCGTCGATTGTGGCTGTAGGTAGCCCACGAAGCCGCCCAATTCCATCATTTCGTTTGCGCCGGAACCGTGCTCCGGCTCATCTGAACCCTGATTTAAAAAAGACCACTCAATCTCCCCATCTGTCCGCGGCCCATCGGAAACGCTACCCGCCGCGCTCGCTTCCAACTCCCCGCTTGATAGAGAAAGCTCTGGTAGCGGACCCGCGGCTTGCGGCTCGACCTCTCCACTAGCCGCTTGAGCAGCTCGCTTAGGTTGCGCTCCAGGTTGGCGTTGGCCATCGCCGCTGGCGGCGGACCTTTGGATCGCCTTGGAACGGCAGTTGGAGCTGCGGCCTGCTGGTGGTGCGTGAGTTAGATGAGTGGCTGGGCGTTGGGCCACCTACGGGCTAGGAATTCTTGTCAGGGGGTGCCACAGCAATGGAAGAACTTTCAAGCTCCCCGCCAATCATGCGTTTTCCGAATTGAGTTGCTGAATCTTCTGCTGCAAGGCTTTAACCAAATCGTCGTAACCGCTTCGATTGATGATGCGATTAAACTGATTGCGATAGTTACCCACCAAGCTGATTTCTGCCACGATTATGTCGTAGACTTTCCAAGTCCCGTCCACCCAGCGCAAGCGATAATCGACGCTGATCGGCTGCTCGCCGGGCTTGAGCAAAACCGTGGTGTTAATCTGCGAATAACCGTCGCCTTGTGGGATTTCTTTGAGGTAATTGATGTGAACGGTGCTGGCATAGCTCTGGGCTTTTGAAAAACTCGAACGTGAGAGATAAATCGACTCCGTCAACTGAGTGAACAGAGCGGTGAATTGAGCCTGCTGGGCCGGGGTCAGGGTGCGCCAGTGGATGCCTAACGCCGACTTTGCCATCTCCGTGCTATCCCAATGCTGCTCGATGATAGCGCGCAGGCGGGCACGGCAGGATTCGCGCTGCTTCTGGCAAGATGGGTCTCGCGCCATGGCCAAAATTTGCGCGCCAAGGCTCTTAACCGCAGGCATTGCCGGGGGTGCTATCGCGCAATTGGCGCTGCCCCAACACACCGCCAGCAACGCCGTCACCAGCATCGACACCCTCATTTGTAACCCTGCTCGTGTCAAAAACTTCATCCGTGCCTTCCCAGCCGTTGCGCCAGTATTGGCGTCCAACCCGGTTTCATTGTTGGTTATGACGCTTGATGGTTCAATAGGAACCGGTAACCCAATTTCGAGCAGTTTTGCGCTCTGTCACGCACTGCGCTCTATAAACAATCAAATCTTTCGCATGACCCGAGGACCGAGTAGCCATTCCAGTCGATAGCGAACCGCCTCCCCACCGGTCTGCGCGTACAACCGGGCCACGCCACCTTTCTTGAATTCCAGCTCGCATCCCTCGGGCGACCCACAGAGCAGGAACGATGCCAATTTTCCCAGGCTGGGCTGATGACCCACCACCATCAGCGTCTCAACTCCCTGATAGCCGCTCAACAGATGACTCAGCTCGGACGGATGCGCACCGTTTAGGGCAAGCTGGGAGAGTTCGGTCAGCTCGACGTTACCCAACCCGCGCGCCAAGATAGCGGCGGTTTCCTGGGCGCGGCGCAAGGGGCTGGTCAGAATCAGGTCGGGGCGTACCTCAAGGATTCGCAGGGCGCGCGCGATAGCCTCCATCCGGGCCCGCCCTTTGGGCGTCAACGCGCGCTGAACATCTCCCATGTCGCCACCCTTTTCGGCAATTCCGTGGCGGACCAGATAAAGCTCCACGGCCGACACTTCATCGTGCCGGGGACGCCGAGTCAATAAATTGCGCACCTAGCCACCCTAGTTCGACGGTCAAAGCCATTGGTCGGTTAGAGCCGGGTTCCCGGACGCGGTTAACGACCTAGACCAACTTCGCGGCCGTGAGAAATTGATTTCAGTGCTAGACTTGAGTGGAACCTTGAAAAGCGCGGCACGAGATACGTCAAGGAGCTAGGGACCTCCACCAAAGCTCTCACCATCCTCTGCCCATCCCTCCTGTTCCCCGACCCGGGAGGGGTAGCCCTTGGGGAAAAACCCGACGGATGGGGTGGTAAGCGAGCAGCCATTTTGGACTAAGATGGCGGACGGAGGACCACGCTGCGATGGACCACGCACAATCGCTCCCCCAGGGACCACGGACGCTGGCGGTAGATATCGGCGGCACTGGCATCAAGACCATCATTCTGGACCCAGAGGGCAAGCCACTTACCCAGCGCGCTCGAATCCCCACCCCTTCCCGCGCCACTCCCAAAAAAGTTATTTCCATAATTGATGAGCTGGCCAAGCTGCAGGGCGACTTCGATCGCGTCTCGGTAGGCTTTCCCGGTGTCGTACACGAGGGCAAGCTGCTCAGCGCCCCCAATCTGGGCCCCGGCTGGGAACATTTCGACCTCGCCTCCGAACTAAGCCATCAGCTTGGCCGGCCGGTGCGCGTTGCCAACGATGCCGACGTCCAGGGCATGGGCTGCGTCAGCGGCCAAGGGATAGAGCTGGTCATCACCGTGGGCACCGGGCTGGGCTCGGCGCTGTTCGTGGATGGCCATCGGGCACATTTGGAACTCAGCCGCCATCCGTTCCGCAAAAACCGCACCTACGAAGAAGAATTGGGCCACGCCGCGCTGCGCCGCAAGGGGGTGGAGAAGTGGAACCGCCATCTGTTGCAAGCGGTCACCCTGCTACAAGCTACTTTCAACTCCGATCGGTTGTATATTGGCGGCGGCAATAACAAATTCATCACCGTCAAGCTGCCCCCCAATGTCCAGGCGGTCAGCAATCTGGAGGGGCTTTTGGGCGGGATAAAATTATGGGCCAGCCCGCAACCCTGACGGCCGCGGCCCAGACGGGCCCCGCCAAAGGATTTTGCTGTTAGGAAATTGCGCCCGCTTCTTGCTCGTGTGGTCAAAACCACGCATGGGCGATTTGAGTTTACAAGCGGGCGGGCTTGGAATCAGTTAGACTACCCTGATTCTGCGGTTCGAGGACGAACGATGACTCGATGCATCCAGGTCTTTGAGCGCCAGGGGCGTTATTTGCGCATCCCCGATACCGAGGTCGAGGATTGGGAGGAGGTGCGCGAGAGCGCCGACCAAAAGCCACGGCCGCTGGGACCGGTCACCAACTGGCCGCCCTTTACCTACGCCTTTCGCCTCCCCGACGGCACCATTTATCTGGTGGAGCAGTCGGACTAGTCGCGCGTTCTGAACTGACGTGAATGACCACCGCCGCTAACTCAGGCGAGCATTCCTTACTACGCCGACTGATCTGGTCGCAACCGTGGCGCCGCGTGCGGCGCGCGCTCCTGATTGTCGCCGTGCTGGTCGTGCTCTATACCCTCGCAGGCTTCGTCGGCATCCCGCTCCTGATAGGCCACGAATTGCGTGGGCGGGTGGCGCGAAGCCTCGCGCGGCCGATCAGCATCAAGCACGTACGCTTCAATCCTTACAGCTTGCGGCTGGATCTCGATCGGCTGGCGATCGCCAACCGCGCGGCCCCAGGCCAATTCGTGCAAATTGCCCACGTGCGTTTGGTCGCCTCGTGGTCCTCGCTCACACATCTGGCCCTGGTGGTAAGACAACTGACGATCCAGCGGCCTCAGGTCGCGATCGTGCGCGGTCCGCACGGTTTCAACTTCGCCGATCTGATTACACCTAAAGCCGCACCCACACCCACCTCCCGTTCTACCTTTCGCTTCGCGATGGCCAATATCGAACTCGAGGACGGCAGTGTCAGCTTCGATGATCAAGTGCTCAACAGCCGCCATCACATCGAACAAATGCAATTGGGCATCCCCTTCATCGCCAACCTGCCCTCCGATGTCGAGGTGTACGTACAGCCGCGCCTGGCGATGCTGGTGGATGGCAGCCCCTTCCGCCTAACGGGCAAAAGCAGGCTGTTTGGAGCCTCGCGCGATTCCTTCGTCAACCTCAAGTGGCAAAATCTTGACCTAATCCGCTTCAGCCCTTATCTGCCGCCCAGCATACCGCTGCGGCTGCATCAGGGCAGCCTGAGTACCGACCTGCAGATAGATTTCGCCGAACACCCGCCGCAGATGCTGGTGCGGGTCGCGGGCAGCATCGCGCTGGATGGGCTTGACCTGCGCACCCCCACCCAGGTCCCGCTGCTGGCACTCAAGCATGGCGCAATCGTGATGACCGACGTCCAGCCGCTTGAGAAAATCGCCAACCTGCAGAAAGTCACCTTCGACGGCTTGACTGCCAACCTAACACTGCTGCCCGGCGGCGCTACCAATCTTGGGGCGCTGACGGCCCCATCCGCCGCGCCTGCCGGCACAAGCTCACCGCCCATGCGTTTCTCGCTGGACGGACTGGCACTAACCAACGCCACCCTGCAGATCACCGACAAGGCCGCTGCCACACCCGTCAACCTGACCTTGCACGACATCCATCTGAGCGTGAGCCACCTGGCCAACACCCCCAGCCCGGCGGCACCCTTCGACTTGGGCACCAGCCTGTCCAGCGGCGGTACGATCGCGGCGCAAGGCACCATCGGGCTAGCGGAGAACAAGGCCGCCGGGCATGTAACGCTTACCCAAATCGCTCTGGCGGCGCTGAGCCCGCTGTCTCAGCCTTACTTGAGCGCTGGATTGGCAGATGGCAGCCTCGACAGCCAGGGTGACTTCACGGTCGCGTTTGGAACCAGCCGTCAGCTGCGCGCCCAAGGCTTTTCGGCACGTCTGAGCGAAGTTGCACTACGTGACCCCGCCCATGGCCCCAGTCCGCTGCGCTGGAAACAGTTGCAGGTGGTTGGGGTGGCGCTAGATTTGCTTGCCCATCGCGTTAGCGTCGACCGCGTCAACCTGGAGCAGCCACAAGTCTCATTGCACCGTCAGCACGACGGCAAGCTCAACCTGGCCGCGCTGGTCCACCTGCCAGCGCAGGCCGCGCCGACCTCGCCCCAGGGACCGGCAACCCCCTCACCACCGGCCGCAACCTGGCAATACCGGATCGGAACCGCGGCCATCAGCGATGGTCAAGCCCAGGTCGAGGACGACAGCGGGCCACAGCCGCTACGGCTGGCGCTGTCCGCGCTTAATCTGCAGCTCCACGACCTCACTCCCGACTTGAGTCGCCCTGTCCCCTTAAATCTGACAACCACGGTCGATAAGCGGGGGCAGCTCAAGGCCAGCGGAACCGTGGCACCTAATCCGTTGCGGGTCGACCTGCGCACTCAAGTGCGCCGGCTGCCCCTGGCCAACGAGGTCAACGCCTATCTGACTTCGCTGCTCAACGCCCGCGTCAGCAGCGCTTTCGCCGACGAAAGCGGAACGGTCGTGGCCAAGCTGGAACGAGGCCATTTGCATGCGAGCTACCGGGGCGATGCCAGCTTGGCCGACGTGCGACTGATCGATTCCAAGGGCAAAATCACGTTCTTGGAATGGAGTACGTTGCGGGCCCGGCGGCTAGCCGTAATGGTGGGCGTGGGACAGCCTCGGGCAAGAATCGGCGAGCTGGAATTATCGCGCTTCTTCGGCCAACTGATGCTGGACTCACAGGGCCGATTGAGCGTGCGCAATCTGTTCGCCACCGCACCCGCCGCTCCCGCCCCGGCCACGCACAGCGCAGCGCAAACAGGGCACCAGGTTCCGGCACACGCAAGTATCGATAAGATCGTTTTCGACCGCGGCCGCATCAACTGGACCGATCACTTCATTCGGCCCAATTATTCAGCCGCCCTGACCGACCTGCGCGGCACCGTAGGAGCGATTTCCACCGATTCTGCCGCGCACGCTCCGGTGCGCGTGCAAGGCCATATCAACCAGAGCGCGACCATTTCGATCGACGGCCAGATAAGCCCTTTGGCACCGATGGCGTTCGTCGACCTGACCGCCAACGCCGACGGCGTCAGTCTGCCTAACCTCTCTCCTTATTCGGTCAAATATACCGGCTACCCGATCGAACAGGGGACGCTTAGCCTGAAGGTTCATTACCTGCTGGACCATCACAAGCTGACCGCGCAAAACCATATAGTGATAAATCAGCTTACCTTTGGCCCGCAGGTCGAGAGCAAGAGCGCGCTCAACCTGCCCATTCGCCTGGCAGTCGCGCTGCTGAAGGACCCCAACGGTCGCATCCGGGTCGACGTCCCGATCTCGGGCTCGCTGTCCGACCCCGAATTCAGCCTGACTCAGGCCCTGTTGAACGCCTTTGGCAACCTGATCACCAAGGCCGCCACCGCGCCATTCAGCCTGCTAGCCTCGGCCTTCAACGGTGGCAACTCCAAGGAGCTGTCCTACATCCAGTTTGCGCCCGGCAGCACTCAGCTCTCCTCGCAAGCGATCGATAAGCTATCGACTTTGGCCAAAGCCCTGGAGCAACGGCCCAGCCTGAACCTGGCGATCGGCGGACGAGCCGACCCGACGTTGGATACCGAGGGCGCACGCAAGGCATTGCTAGACAAGCGGGTGCGTCAGGCCAAGATCGCATACTTGCTCAGCAAGGGGCGGCGCGTTGACCGCTCCAGCATCGAGGTCTCGCCCAGCGAGTACAACCGCTATCTGAAGATGGCTTACAAGGCCGCCGACTTTCAAAAACCGCGCGATTTTCTGGGCTTGGAAAAATCGCTGCCGCCAGCGGAGATGGAAAAGCTGCTGCTCGAGCATACCCAGGTCAAGCCCGAAGACCTGCTCGCACTGGCCAATCAGCGCGCCGCCGCGGTGCGCCATTGGCTGGCCGCCAAGGTCAGTCCCAACCGCCTTCTGGTCACGAGCCCCAAGCTGATGACAACCGGCACTCTGCCCCCAGGCGAAGGCACCAGGGTCAAGCTGGCGCTGGAATGACTCACACCGCCAACGCTGAAGCCTCGACCTGAACCCGGTCGTGCCCTTTGACCGGGAACACCAAGCTACCGCCCATCGCGGCAACCAGGGCCAGACAGGTCCCGGTTAGGAACGCGCCACGATAATTGCCGCTGAGGTCGTACATCACACCAATCAGCAGCGGCCCGCTCATGTGGCCGATCGATCCGAAAGCGTTGAGTATCCCAGCCAGCGAGCCGTAGCGGCGCCGGCCCAGGCTTTGCACCAGCACCACCGACATGAGGGTATCGCCACCAAAGCTGAAGCCCCATAGCGGGATGAAGCTGACCAGGGCGAAAATCCCTAAACGCGGACTGGCCGCGCCCAGCAGCAGCATGGTAGCCAAGCCCGCCATCGCAAAGGCTACCACCACGGTGCGCTTGGCACCGTAGCGGTCAGCCAACCAGCCCAGGGCTAGATGGCCGATCCCGGCAAAAGTGGCTTGGGCGCCGAAAATCGCCGCCGCCGCTGCCGGGGTATAGGCGATGCCGATCAGATAGGGGATCAAATGCAAGACCGTTCCAGTAGTGCCGGCAGTATAAATCAAGTTGGAAATTACGATCAGCCAGAAGGCGGCCGTACATAAAGCCGGGAGGACTTCCAAACCGGGCAATTGCGCGGTGTTCTCTTGGACTTGAGCAACCGGACGATCTTGAGCAGGCGCCTTACGAATCAGGAGCAGACTTACCGGTATTCCCAACCCCAGCATCGGTAATGCGGTCGCCGCCATTCCGGCCCGCCATCCATAATGCGTCACTACCCAGGTGACCCATGACGGCCCCGTAGCCAGACCGATGGAACGGCCGGCCGCACCCACCCCAATTGCCAGGGCGCTGCGCTCGCCAAACCAACTCACCGCCACCGCCATCAAGGCGGTATCGGCCGACAGCGCGGTGCCAAAGCCTACCAGGGCATAGCAAGCGATCAGCCCGTCAAGCGAGCCAATTTGACTTGCCGTCAGGTAGCCCAGGCCGGCCAGCGCGCAGCCGCTCGCCACGATCCAATGGGCGCTGATACGGTCAACCAGCCACCCCGCGACCGGGCAGCCCAAGCCATAGAGCAAGGCCCAGGAACTGGCGATACGCGAGACTTGCTCGTGGTTCCAATGAAAATAACGAATCAGCGGAGTGATAAAGACCCCGGTGGTCCCCAGCGCCGTGCCATAGACCGTGATCTCGCTTATTACAAAGGCGGCGATCACCCACCACCCCTGTCGTTGTCGCTCGCTCATCAGCTAAATCTACCCTCAAACCTCTGCGCTGCCATGTCCCCAGATCGCCCGCACTCCTAGCTTGGCCTCGCCCGATAAGTCAAGGAAGGCTGATCGCTCAGCAGGGCTGGAGTCCACAGAGGAATTTTCGAGCCACCTCTCACCTGACCCATTTCCCTTCAGGAGCAGGGAACGCAGAGCGGTCGATTTGGGGACGCCGCTTCGGGCGACTAGCGCCCTCACGACCTAGCTCGCGGTCTCGACCGCGGGTCGACTTTGGGCGGATTCCCGGTGAGCCACACGGCGAAAGGTTGGCGGTGCAACGGCGGACAGATTAATTCTGCCGCTGCTCCAGGAGGGAGAGCCGCAGCCGGGTATAACCAGTTGAGGGACGGACGTAGCGGGTGCAGGCCGCTTATTCCAGCTCGCCAGGGCGGTTGACCAAGAAAACAAGCAGGCGATATTGTTCACCAAGACAAGGCAATCGCGCGCTGTCCAAGGCGCCGAAATTGTCGCCATCAACGAGGTGACCTGAGCCATGCTTACCCGTGAGGACAACGAATTCCTGACCAGCACGCGCGCCGGCACGCCGATGGGCGACCTGCTGCGCGAGTATTGGATGCCGGCGGTGCGCTCGGCGGCGCTGGAGGCCGACGGCGCGCCCAAGCGGGTGCGGCTGCTTGGCGAAAATTACGTCGCCTTTCGTTCAACCGACGGGCGGGTGGGGTTTTTCGACGAAGGCTGCCCGCATCGCTGCACCTCGCTGGCGCTGGCGCGCAACGAAGATAACGCGCTTACCTGCATCTTCCACGGCTGGAAAATCGACGTCTCGGGCAAGGTCGTTGAAGTGCCCTCTGAACCCCCCGAGCGACGAACTGAATTCGCAGCCAAGGTGCGCGTGCGTCATTACCCAGTACGCGAGGCCGGGCTGATGGTCTGGGTTTATCTGGGCAAACGCGCCGATCCGCCGCCCTTTCCTATGTTCGAGTACAACAATCTGCCTGCCGGCCACGTGCATGTGCGCCGCGCGATGCTCCATTACAACTGGGTGCAGGGGCTGGAGGCGCATATCGACTCCTCCCATCTGGGCATCCTGCACAGCGGCTTTATCAAGACCGGAACCCAGAGTTCACCGCGCGATCTGATGATGTCGGCAGCCAACACCGGCCCGCGCTTCGAGTTCGACATCACGCCCTACGGAATCCGCGAAGGAGCACTGCGCGACCAGGGCAACGGCACGATGTACGCCCGCATCCGGCAGATTGTGCTGCCCTTTTTCACCTTCATTCCTGCCAACGTCAATTTCCCTTGTTCAGCGCGCGCCACCATCCCGATCGACGATGAATGGGACGCCGAGTGGTACATCATCTACGACCCCAAGGCACCGCTGACCGAGCAAGCCATTGCCACCGCGATGTGGAACACCTCGGGCGACCTGGATAATTTCGCCTCCAACTTGGGCGGCTTCGACGACATGTGGAAGCAGGATCGGCGCTCGATGAAGGAGGGACATTGGAGCGGCCTGGGACGCAATATCCCGTTCGAGGATTTCACCGTCGAAGAATCGATGGGGCCCAAGACCGATCGCACACGTGAGTATTTGGGCTCCAGCGACACGATTTTGATTCGCGCCCGCCGCCTCCTGATGGAAGCGGCACGTGCCTATGCGGCCGGCAAGCCGGCGCCCTGGCAGGAAAATATTGACTATAACCAAGTCCGCGCGCTGGCGATCGATTTTCCGGTCGAGCGCGACTGGCGCAGCCTGGACGTGCTCAACGCCTTCGCCCGCGCCTAGGCGCGCGGACCGCAGGCGGTTCTGACCGCCCTCAAGCCAGCTCCAGTATCGGGCGCTGAGCCGCCTCGCGCCCCTGCGCACGGAACTGGCCGATCTTCTCCAGCAGCGGCCGATCCGACACCGCGTACAGCACCGCGTCACCCGCGCCCGTGTTCTGATGGCGCCGCCACAGAAAATTGGGCACCACGAAGATGTCGTTGACTTCCCATTCAAAGCGCTGCCCCGCCACTTCGGTCACTCCGCTCCCCTCGATAACGGTGTACAGCGTGCTCGCGGTCTCCCGTTTGAAATGGGTGGTCTCGCCCACCCGCAGCAACTGCGCGCTATATGAGAGGGTGGGAAACAGTGGCGCCCCGTCGCGCGGATTGACCAGATCCAGCTTGATCCCTTCGTAAGGATCGCCGGTCTCCTCGCGCATGTCGGCCAGCGCCGCACGAATCTCACTGCCGCGATAATGGATCAGCGGAGCGATTGGCGCGCGCTCGTCGCGGCGCGCCGGCACCAGCCCGCCGCGACCGTAGCGCCGGCCGGTCGTCCCAGCCGCCACACTTACCGCTTGTGCGCGCGTCCTACCCTGACGCGCGCCAGGAAAATCGTCATCCAGCCAGATGCAATCCAGGAATTCCAGCAACGGCCAGTCCAGGATATCCATCCAGATGACCGGGGTCGCGCCGTCGTTGCCGTGATCGTGCCAGGAACCGTTGGGCGTGATGATCACGTCGCCCCGCGTGGCCTCGCAGCGTTCACCGTCCACCGTGGTGTAGCCGCCGTTGTCGGAGAGGATGGTGCGCGAGGCGTTGGGAGTATGGCGATGGACCGGCGCGACGTCGCCGGGATTGTAGATCGAAACCGCGCATCGGATCGCGTTGGCCACCTGGAGCCGGCCGCCCAGGCCGGGATTGGTGAGGAGAAACTGCTGGCGGTCGGCGAACTCGATCGGTGACACTCCGCCGCTGCGCGCCAGTTCCGCGATACGGGTCAGGTAGGGCGAGATCTCGCGCCAGCGCCAATGGTGGGGTAACGCCTTGAGCTGTCCGGCGGCAACCCGGCCGGCGGCGACCCGGCCCCCGGCTTCCAATCCGGTATCGCGCGCCCACGGTTGCTGCGCGGGCGCGTTGGCCTGCGTGCGCAGCCAGATATGCAACCCCGCCGCTTGCGCGTTGAGCTGCTCCATCGCCTCGCGCACGTTAGCAGAAAGCGCACCGACTCCGTTTGTTGGGCTACTTGCGGCGGCCATCGATCGATCCTCCAGGGGGCTTCGTAAACATGCCAGCTATCAGGCCATGCCCCACTTTAACCTCGCCCACACCGATAGAACAGCGAAGCGCACGGCACGGGTCAGGCAGCTTGCGAAATCGACGGCCGGCCCAGCGCCGCCAGCACTTGGTTGGCCGCCGTAAGGCCGGTCAGATAGGCACCGTTGACGGTCTGGCAATACTCCACCGATAGCGCCTCGCCGGCGAAAAAAACCTGGTCGGCCAGGGGCTGAGCCAACTGCTGGCGGGCGCCGGCATTGCCGGGCGTCGCGTAGCTGTAGGAGCCTTGAGTCCACGGATCGTTGAGCCAAGCCGTAGTCAGCGCGTTCTGATAGTAATTCAGGATACTGCTGCCGAACAGGTTGGACACCTGCTGTTGCGCAAACGCAATCATAGCGGCACTGCCCTCGCTTACCAGTTGGCGTGCCTGCGCCCCGCCCACAAAGCAGAACGCCACGTTGCCGCCCCATAGCGGCGCCTGGACCGCGGCCAGTTCAAGCGAATCCACCAGCGGAAACAGCAGCGAGTTGGTGGGAGTGTCGAAGACCTGGCGCGAGAAGCCCAAAAAGATCTTTTCGAAATTTCCCATTGGCAGGCCGGCGATGGCATCGAGATAAGCCGAAGGCAGGGCCGGATTGAAGCCGATTACACCGGCCGCCAAACCGCCCATGGGTGTGGTGACGACCGCGGTCCGCGCGCGCACGGTACCCCTGGGGGTGGTGAGTTGCACGCCATCGCTGTTGCCCCAGGCGATCGCGTTGACCGGGGTGGCGAGCTGGATGTTCAACCCGGCGGCGAAGGAAGCCACAAAGCTACCCATCCCGCCCGCGATCATCGTGTCGCCAGGCTGTGGGATGCTGTAATTAAAGAAATCCTGCGAGGAAAGCTTCGGAAAAGCGGTGGCAAAATCCAGCGGCCCGATAAACGCCTCGCCCAGCTGATACCAAGGCTGCCCGACCAAATTGGCGGTGGCTTGCGCAGCCGATTCGTCAGGGCTGCCGTGCGAAGCCGCTTCGCCGGCGGTTTCAATTTCGCTCTCCAGAGCATCGATCATGCTCTCCGCCGGCTGGTATTGTTGGGGCGGTGCCGGCTGGGTGCCGTTGTAAAAGAGCTCCGGACTTTGCGCCATCAGGCCGTAGCCATGGGCCGCCGCATAGGCCCGCAGGGCATTGCTGGGCGATTGATGGAACCATTGGCCGCCAAGGTCTACCGGGACCGCGAAGGTACTGGTGTTAGTGTAGGTTCGTCCACCGATGCGGTTGCGCCCCTCCAGCACCAGGACCGAAAGCCCGCTGGCGGCCAAGGTGCTGGCCGCCGCCAGCCCCGCCATTCCGGAACCGACCACCACACTGTCGTAAGTCGCGCTGGAAGAGCTGCTGGAACCACATCCGGCCAAATAGAGGTAGGGAGCGGTGGCCAGCGCTGCCTTAAGAAAGGTTCGCCGACTCAGCGCCGCTGCGAGCTTTCCTTGCGGAAAGATGCGGTCCTGAACGAAGTACCTCATCGAAAGCTCCTTTTTCCCACTCCGGCGAATTGGTGGACGTGCTTGGGACTCGGACGGACGACGCGGGGATAGATGAGCTCGAAGCTATTCATTTTGTCGGATTAAAACACCGGTAGACATTAACCGCCACCCACACCTCCCAGCCGGTTGAAGGAGATACGTAAATTTGGCTGACCGCAATAAAGCGGTGAGCAAAATGACCCCGCCCAGGCTTCCCTTGGCGTGCCCAACAAGGTCTGGCAGAAACATAATTGCAGCTGGTGAGATTGATTTGGCTTGGCACCCAAGTTCCGCTGAAGGTGGCTTCGCAATTCTGCGCGCCGCACGGGTTGAAACTTAAAACCGACTCCGCGTTTATTCGCGGCGAACTATCTCGACTTTAGTCATCATGCTCTAAACGATGCATAAGGCGTTAAGCAATTGCAAACAGCTTTGATCTGAATTTTCAAGAAATATCTAACGCCAAACAAAGGCAGACATGCTGTAATCAAGCCATAAATATCATACTTTAGACTTACTGCTCCTTCTTTCAGGCAGCGACCGAGGTGAACTCTTCGGCCTGCTAAGCGGCTTTTCCAGGATCAGACCTTGCTTTTGTAAATCGCTTCGCAAATTGAATCTATTTTGCAGATCGCTCGACGCTTTCTTGGGTAGGTAGTGCCAAAACTGTGAAACTAGTCGTCTAAGTAGCGGTATGGCGCTTGCTTGGATAAGTAAGCATCCTGATTAAAGCAAGGAGGCCTCGCCGCTGATGATGAAGCATATAGGCATGGCGGCTGGTTTAGCGCTCGCCTTGAGCTTAACTGGCGCTCCCAACTGGGCGCTGGCAGCCAGCGCCCAACCAAATCAGCTAGCGTTAGGGAAAAAGCTGCTGGCGGCGACTTTTAACGCACCTGACCTCGGTCATTCGGCAGCCTTGGCCGATCCGGCCGAGCATCCTGGCAACACCATGGAGACTTACGGTGGCGAAGTGCAGTGGCCGGGTGCAGTGGCGAAATACGTGGCTGAACAGATTGCCAAGGCAAAAGCCGAGGGCAAAGACACCAGTCTGGCAGAAGCTCACTACCGACTAGCGATCAACTGGATTCGCATGGGGCAGAACCTCAACGCGGCGCATCATTTCGATACCGCCTTGAGGGCGCTCGGGATCAGGCCTCAGGTGCCGGGCCAAAACGTGGGCGAGGTGATGGGCGTCCATCAGCCAGAAGGCTGACAAACTGTCCTCCGCATAGGGCACGGCTGCCGGCTGAGGGAGCGCCGCGCCCTGACGGTAGTAGTGTCACCCAACCACCTGAGCGAGGCGAAGAAGGAAAGCGCCATAAGATCTATCGGACGCCTCCACGCCACCGGGCATCACGGGGTCAAGCCCCTAGCGCGCAACTGGTTTGCATCCAAAAGCAACCGCGCGGCGAGGTTTATCGCACAACTCGCCAATTGGACGCCCCCATTCGCGCTTCTTCATCACCACAACCGGCTTCCTAAACCCTTTTTTTAGGCCAAAACCGCTGACCAAATCCTCGATTCAGTTGCCGCACCTTGTTAACCAGTCTCTAAATCAGGACCTTAGCGCCTGCTGATACATCTCTACCAGTTTGCTGGTTACGGTATGCCAACCGAATTGCTCGATCATCAGGCGTCGGGCATTGCGTCCCAGGCGCCGGGCCCGCTCCGTATCCACCAATAGACTATGAATCGCTTCGGCCAGCGCCGCCGGCGAATCTGCTGTCACCAGCCCGGCCTGATTGCGCTCAATCTCCTCGCTCAACGCCACGCCGCGCGTAACAATCACCGGCATCCCCACCGCCATCGCCTCGGCTACCGCAACCCCGAAACTTTCGTCTCGTGAGGGCAACACAAACATGTCCGCGCTGTCGAGCAAAGCCTGCTTGCTATGCCCGGTGACGAAACCCGTAAAAGTGATTCGATCTTCCAGATTTAGGCGGGCCACTAGTCGCCGCAAACGACTCTCGTAGGCGGGCTCACCACTGCCCGCTACCACGCAGCGTAGATCGGGATGACGCGGCACGGTCAAGGCCAGCCCCTCAAAAAGCATCTCCAGCCTTTTTTTAGGATCCAACCGCGACAGAAATAAAATGGTCTCGCCCGCCGGCGAACCGGGATGAAACGATGGACGCAAACTGACCCCAATGGGTACCACATACACCGGTCGTTTGAGTTGCCTCACCACCCGCGACCGCGCCTCTGCCTGCGAAGTGCAATGCAACGCAGCGGCCTCGCGCAACAATGGAAATTCTATCCCCCTGAGATAAATTGCCTTGGCGATGCGCTTGCGCCGCAAACCCCACTCATCCAGCGAGCCGTGGGGTGTAACCACATACCGGACACCAGCGCGCTTGCACTGGCGCGCGGCCTCAAATGTGCTGTAGCGAAATAGCCCGTGGATATGCACCAGCTCATAGCTGCTGACCCGCTCGCGCAGCCAACGCCTGAGCGCTTCGGAGTAGGCATAACCCGCCAACGGCCCGGCCCGCACGACGTGCACCCAGGTCGGGTGACCTTCAGGCCACAAGTTGTCGTAATGGCGTTCGGCCCGCCTCTCGGTGCAGATGATCTCGCCTTGAACTCCAGCGTTGCGCAGCGCTTGCACCATGTCCGCCGCCGCGAAGCTGGGACCTCCATGATGAACCGCCAAGGCCGGTATCACGTGCAGAACTCTCATCCCTTAGCCCCGCGTCCCACATACGCCCACTGCGGACCACACCCGCATTTGCGAAAAGCCCAAGGCCCGATACCAGTCCAGCACCTCCTCCGTGCTATGCCGGCTCTGATAACGCGGCCCCAGCGAGTCGTATAGGCCAAAGCGAATCGTCGCCAAACTCAATGGCTTGCGCCCAACCAACGGCGCCAGCACACCACCCATGAACAGCGGCCAGGCAAGCCAACCGCACAGCCGGCGCATCTGAGCTTCGGGAAGCCCACGTGCCATCGGCAACCACCGGCGCAAACCGAGAAAAACCGATCTGCGGCGCGCGCTGTAAACCCACACCGCCAAACTCCCACCCGGCGCCACCAGGCTGGCCAACTGCTCGAAACCACGCCGCGGCGCCCCGGTGTGATGCAGCACGCCCATGCTCCAAACCATATCGAAACTGCCCGCCCAAAAAGGTGGATGCATCAGGTCGGCCTGCACAAAATTGAGGTTGCTCGGCGCACTGACACCGAGCCGGCGAACCTCTCCGCTCAGATCCAATCCCACGACGTTGGCACCTAACTCCGCCAAGCTCTTCGCCAGCCTGCCGCTGCCACAACCCGCGTCCAGGATCCAGCGCCCGTGAATCGCCTCGGGCACGCAGTCCATGGCGCGCAGAAAATTGGCCACCTCCGCCGCCGAGTCCGCGCCGTACAAGGTCGCGCGTTCGAAATCCCCTTGATGGTAGCGGCGCCATTGATGATCGAAGCTGAACGCGATCTCCGAGGTCTTGGCAATGCGCAAGTCATACACCCCGTGATGCGCGCCGAACAGCCGCCCACAGGTGGTACATTTCAAGGGACCACCTTCGCCCGCCGACGCCAGCCGCGCGCGATGGCATGGACTCGCCAGCAGATCGACAAAGCTGGTCGGGATACGCCAAGCCACGGTACTGCTCATGCCCGGCTTTCACCCGCATGTACGGGTAACATTCCCTGCTTGCTGATCAGCAGCCCGCCCAAGGCCAGATGGCGCAAGCCCGACAACTCGAACAGTCGCAATGCGTCGGCGGGAGAGGAAACCAGTGGCTCGCCGTGCAGATTGAGCGAAGTATTGACGATCGCGCCGTCGCCGGTCAGCCGCTCGTAAGCGCGCAACAGCCGATGGTAGGCTGGGTTGTCGGTGCTAGTGACGATCTGCGGCCGCACGGTAAAGTCGCGCGGATGCAGCCCCGCGATAAACTGACGCCCCGCTGCCAACGTATCAAAAGCCAAAATCATGTAGGGCGCCGAAAGCTGGCGTGGATTGCGTACGTACTCATGCGCCCGCTCTTTCAGAATCGACAAGGCAAAGGGCATCCAGAAATCGCGCTGCTTGATCATGTCGTTGAGCAGACGCACCGATTCCGGGGCCCGCGGCGGCGCTAACAAGGCCCGGTTACCCAGTGAACGAGCGCCAAACTCCTCGCCCCCGGCAAACCGCCCCACGATTTCGCCCCGCGCCAGCAGCAACGCGATCTCCTCCTCCATATGACCACTTTCGGTAATCGCCACCGGCGCGCCAAAACGATGGGCCCGCACCGCCGCCGCCACCTCAAGCTGGTCATAACGCGGCCCCCAATACATCTCACCCAGCGCACGCGTGCGCACGCGCGCACCGGCGCTCACCGCATAACAAGCCCCCAACGCATTGGTTTCGTCTCCGCACGAGGGCATCACAAACAGATCCTCCACTTCGCTCAGCTCCATCACCGCCTTGTTCACCTTCACGTTCATGAACACCCCGCCGCCCAGGGCCACCCGCCGCACCTTGAGCGCGCGAATACAGTTGCGGACCCAGTTGCACACAAAGCGCTCAGTGAAAAGCTGCAAACCTCCCGCAATCGCATCAAAACGCTCAAACTCCAACAGCTCGCGCACGAACTCGTAACAACGCGTGGCCGGTGGCGCGCCATAGTTGAAGCGCCAGGTAAGCCCGGGTTGCTCGAATCCAAACAATTCGCCAAAACGCTTGCTCACTCGCTCGGCTGCCGCCGCCGACGCATAGGGCGCCAAACCCATCAATTTGTATTCGTGCTCCACCGCCGTCATCCCCGCCAACGCCGTCACGTTAGCCCACACCAGCCCCAGCGAGGAGGCTTCAGCCACTTGCGCTACCCGAACCAAGCGCCCCTCGCGGCCGATATTCACAGTGGCGCACAGCCGGTCCCCGGCTCCATCCAAGGTCAATACCAGTATCTCCTCCGACAGCCGCCCCCAGCCGTAGTAAGCCGCCGCCGCGTGACACTGATGATGTTCGATAAATTCCAGAGGCGCCCCCACCCCAAGCTCACGCACACGCCGCGCGCGCGCCCCCATCATCCGCTCCTGCCGAATCTGGTCCACCACCCCGCCCTTGAGCGCATGTCGCCAGCGCATCGTCAAATCACACGCCCGCTTATAGTTAAGCCGCTGGTTCTGGGGCGAAGGAGGTGTCCGATGCAGCATCCGACCCGCCATCACGACCCGCTCGATTTGGTCTGCCTGCACCCCCGCTATCGCCATCACGCTAGCCACCGCGCGGCGCGGAAAGCCGGCTTCGTTCTTGACCCGCGACAAGCGCTCCTCCTGATGGGCCGCCAGAACCGCACCCTGGTTCATTAGGCAGGCTGCCGCGTTGTGACCGTCGTGAATTCCCAGCACCATCATCGCTTGCCACCCTCCTCTGCGTCCCGGCCGCCCGCGCCCTGGGAGTGGTCGGCAACTGCGCTGACTCCGCTGGCGCCGCTGCGGCTAAGCCTTATCAATTTCTTTTCCAACTGCCGCCAGTGATATTCCCAGCTCCAGCAGCGTTCGATTAAGCGCCGCCCCTGAGTCGCCAGCCGCTGGCGTCCCACCTGGTCCTCCCACAACCGCGCTACCCCCTCGGCCAAGCCGATCGCATCCTCGGCCAAAATCAACTCACGGCCGTCAACGGCCCCGATCCCCTGGTTAGCGGTGGGCGTCGCCACCACCGCTAATCCGCTCGCCAGCGCTTCCAGCAGCTTGTTCTGCAAACCCGCCGCGATCCTCATCGGTACCAGCCCGATCGATCCGGCGCGCAAATACGGCGCCAACCGCGGTGGCGAGTCGATCACCTCTACTCCCGCCGCACGCGCTTGCCGCATTAAGCTCGCGGGCGGATTTCGACCTACGATCTGCAAACGTGCCGCCGGCTGACGCCTTAGCACCTGCGGCCAAATCGATCCCAGCAGCCACCGCGCCGCGTCCAAATTCGGCGCGGTATCGAGCACCCCGCTGAAGATAATCGGGCCGCGCTCATGGCAGCCGGCCGGCGCGGGGTGGAACTCCTGCAGGTCCACACCGTGAGGAACCAGCCAGGTGCGTTGCGGCGCCAGTCCGATCGCGTCACGGTCGTGCACCGAGATGACCGCGCAGCGCTCGAAATCCGCCGCCACCGCCCGCTCGTAGCGTTCAACCAAGCGCCGTTCCAACGCCCAACCTAAGCGGCCTATACCGTTGCGATAGCGCACCATTCGCTGCAAATTGAGGCTTTGCGCGATCTGCATTGCCAACAACTTGGGCGCTCCCCCCATGCCCCGCACATACTCGGCGCTGCGGATGAGATGCACGTAAATTAAATCCGGCCGCTCCTCAGCCAGCGCCTGGCGCACCGCCCGCGCCATCGCCGGATTCCACAACCCTGCGACTTGCAGCGGCCAGCCGCGCCCAAGCCCTGCCACCAATCCCGCCAAGGCGCGCCAACGTGAATGGCGATAGACCTGGACCCGTTCGCATAACCGGGCTACCACGCCCATATCGCGGACCGGACTCTCCCAGGTGTCCAAGGCAATTAGATGAACTCGATGGCCGCGACCGGCCAGATACTTAAGCAGGCGATAGACCGTACGCTGGTCGGCGCGCCCCTCGGGGTCAGGGCAGCGGGAGCTGACCAGCAGCAGCCTCAGCGAGAGCTTGGCGGGCGGCGCCGGATGCCTTTCGCCGGAGTGATAAATTACCCTATCGCACCCCGTCATCGGCCCACCCTTGGCTCGGCGCTCGTTTCGGGCAGGCCTCGCGCCAAGGCCAACAGACGCCAGATCTGTCGCCCCTCCACAATCCCTAACAACCCGACGTAACTTGCCAGCACTACTGCCAGCACGCCGCCCGGCGTCAACGCCCCACAGCCACTCAACCCGTGCTCCACCATTACCGCCGCTAGCGTCGCAATGGTGGGGGGGCCGAGTAGCCAGCGGTAATTCAGCCGGCTGTGCACCAATCCTTGTCCCGCGCTCCAAACCACCGCCAAGCCGGCAGTGGTGGTTAGCGCCAGCGGTCCCACGCCAGGCCATAGCCACATGCACAAGGGAGCACCCGCGCTGGCTGCCCCCAGCACGCAGCTCAGTAGCGCCAGTCGGCGCAGCTGATGCGTGCCCAGTAGGTGGGAGCGCTGGTTTTCCACCATAGGTAGCAGCACCACATAGGGCGCGAAGGCCGGCAACAGTGCGGCCACCTCCATCCATCGGTTACCCAACAGCCAACCCACCAGCAGACGGGGGAATAGCGCCATCGGCAGCGCTATCCCCAGTGCCACTCGCACCGAGATGAAACTGAACCAGGCGTAAAGCGGGTCGCCCGAGGAAACCGCGCTGGTTGGTCCCGGCCCACTGGTCCGCGTGCTGTGCGCATAGGCAGGCAGCGCGACCTGAGTCACCAACGGCCCCATGACCGTTCCCAACGCGTCGGCCAGGGCGCGGCTTTGGCTGTAGATACCAACCGCGGTAGCGTCAGCGCGCAGCCCCAGGCACAGCCGGTCAGTACTCCAAAAGCCAGTCATCGCAGCTTGCATCAGAGCCAGCGGCGCCCCGAAGTGAAACAGCTGGTTGACCTCGCGTCGCCCCGCCCGCAGCCGCAGCCGGCGGCCCGCCAGCCAGCGGTAACCGGCCAGACTGAGCGCCACCATCGCAGCCTCGCGCATCACCAACGCCCAAGCCCCAAAGTTCACGCGCGCCGCGACCAGCGCGGGCACAAAGGAGACCAACGAGGCCAGCGCATCAACCGCCGCGAACGGGCCATAGCGCAATTCGCGCTCCAACAAAGCCGCATAGCTGTAGGCGGCCAGATTGAACAGCCGGATCGCGCTCAACCCGCATACCAGCCATGCCACCGCGGCCCCAAAGCGATGGGCAACCAGAGGCGCGACCAGCAGGCACCCCGCCAGCAGGCTGGCCCCCAGTCCCACACTGAGCGCATAGGCGGTATCCTCCAAGGCTGGCTCGGGGGTGGATGCCACTATCCGCAAGTGAAAACTCCAGCCCCCCAACAGGTATACGATTTGCAGCACGGCCCCCGCCAAAGCATAAAGCCCGTACTGCGCCGGTCCGACCTGACGAATCAGGATCAATTTGGCGGGAAAGGCGATAAATCCGCTGAGATAACCTACTGCGCTCAATAACAGGGCGCTGTGCAGAACCTGACCGAGCAAGCCGGCCCGAGGGCTTTCCACCTGTCCTATCACGCCCGCTCCATGCGCACCCGCCGCTGCGCCAAAGCCAGCTCGCAGCCCCAGCACAGCCCCACCCCCAGCAACGCCGCCACCAGCAGGCCCATGGCTGCACATTCGAGCCGTCCCATTCCCACCGGTCGTGGGTCGAAGCTGGGCGGATCAATCACCTCGAAGGCGAAATCGGCTTGCACTTTGGCGGTGGCCGCGCGATGGAGATCGAAGGCTACCTGCTGATAGAGCTGCTGGCGCAGCAAGGGATCGACAGTCTGGTTTATCTGATGCTCCAGGCTGTCCACGCTAGCATCGGCGTCGCTGACCACCCGCGCCCGCAAATCCGAGCGCAAGTCGTCGATCATCGCACCCAACACTTGTTGCGCCACCGGCCCCTGGCGCAGTGTCAGGCTCAGCACGATATTGCCCGCCCGCCGGTCGTAATCGATCTCCTCGGCGGCAGTCAGCGCCCGCAGCCCCTGCCACAAGTTCAGCACGCGCTCGCCGCCCCCATACTCGCTCGCCCGGCTTAGGAGCGGATAGGCCGCCAGCAGGCGCCCTCCAGCCTGCCGACTTTGCAACATGCTGATATACCGATAGGCCTGCGCTTCCCCCTGTCCTTGCATCGTCAACCCCAACAGCCCGCTGCTCTCCCCCACCTGCGAGAGCAAATCCGCCGGCGCCATCGGTCGAATTACCGCGCGCGCCTGGTAGCGCGCCACTCGCAGCTCAGTGAAGCCCCAACCCGCTAGCAAACCCAGCCCCATCGTAACGGCCAAAAACCAGCGCCGCCGCCACAGCGTAGCAGCGTAAGGCAGCGCCGGCCCCGCTTCGGGCAAGGGCTGTAATAGATACACCGGAGTACGATTGGACGCCGCCATTGTCCTGGCACACCCGTTGGCGCCGCGCAGCTAACTCACCCAAAGCGCGCAACCGCCAGGCTCTTTGTGCCAGAACGACGAGGATGTGGATGTGAAAAAATGACGCGCCCGGCCTGGGCTACGGTTGCATTTGAGGGGGCAAGCGCGGCGGCGAAACGATGACGAGGTTCAACTCGTGCTTCGACTGTGCGCGGGCGCCGTCGCGCGACTTAACTGCTGGCTTTCAATTCACGCTGCGCCAACGCCAGATCCGCCTCGACCATCATCGCTACCAATTGTGGAAAACTGACCTGCGGCCGCCAATTCAGCACCCGCCGCGCCTTGCTCGCATCACCCTTCAACAGATCCACTTCCGCCGGTCGGGTTAAGCGCTCATCGAAATCGACATACTTATGCCAATCCAATCCCAGATGAGCAAACGCCAACTCCAGAAATTCCCGCACCGAATGGCTTTCGCCGGTGGCTACCACGTAATCCTCGGGCTTGGGCTGCTGTAGCATCGCCCACATCGCCACCACGTAATCGCCCGCAAACCCCCAATCCCGACGCGCCTCCAGATTGCCCAGCGCCAAGCGCTTTTGCAGCCCCACCGCAATTCGGGTGGCGCTGCGACTGATTTTGCGCGTCACGAAGTTTTCGCCCCGCCGCGGCGATTCATGATTGAACAGGATCCCATTAACCGCGAACAGTCCGTACGCCTCGCGGTAATTGAGCACCTGCCAATGCGCGTACACCTTGGCACAGGCGTAAGGACTGCGGGGATGGAACGGCGTGGTCTCGCGCTGGGGTACCTCCGCCGCCTGGCCAAACATTTCCGACGATCCCGCCTGATAAAGTCGCACCTCGCGCTGGTTATTGCGGCTATGGTCACGCACTGCCTCCAGCAGGCGCAAGGCACCCAATCCCACAACGTCCGCAGTGTACTCGGGTTGGTCGAAAGAGATCCGCACGTGCGACTGCGCCGCTAAATTGTAAACTTCGTCGGGCGCCGTCAGCTCCAGCACCCGACGCAACCCGGTTCCATCGCCCAGATCGCCGTAATGCAGCTTGAGTGCCGCTTCTTGGTCATAACCGCGACGCAGATGGTCGATCCGGCCGGTGGCAAAGCTTGAGGTCCGCCGCACTAGACCATGCACCGTATAGCCCTTGCTCAGCAGCAACTCGGCCAGATACGAACCGTCTTGCCCCGTGATACCGGTTATCAGCGCGCTTTTTCCCATGATCGCCTCTTCAGACTCGTTCTCGCCGCCACACGCCGCGCCACCATCGCTAAAATCCCTCCGACATCAGTGCATACAGCTCGTGAGCAACATTGCTCATCACCTGATGGCTAGCGATTGTTTGCTGAGTCTGCGCGACCTGAATATCGGTGAGCTGACCGATATCGCGCGCGCGGAAGTTTTGCTGCAGAAAAACCGGCGAACTGGGCAACAGCGCCGAAGCCACATCCGCGAAGCGCTGAGTCGAGGAAATCCCGTTCTCGCTCCAGATTACCTTGCCACTGTGTCCGTCGGTGAGTTGCGCGCTGACCGAGAGCTGACGGATCGAATTGGTGGGCTCGTCTACCGAGTTGAGCGATCCGGGTTCAGTCTGGACGTTGTTGATCGTACCAGTCAAAACCAAGTCGGCGTCAGCCGGACTATCCACCAGCGTCAAGCGATCGTGATTGGCGATTTCGTCCTTGACGTAGCGCATGAAGGGTTCGGCAATTCCGGTGGTGCGACTCATATTGGCGAATTGCGCGACATAAATGGTTTGCGCCGATGCCGGCAAGCCTGGGCCTTGCGCCTCGAACTCATAGCCGCAGCCACTCAACGCCGTCGCCAACACGATTGCAACCAGCGGCATTAGATTTAAGCTAGCCGATTTATGTCTATCCAGCGCAAACATATGACCTACCTGTAACCGGTCAGAAAACCGGTGCTGCGTACCGCCCCGAAAGGGCTTAGTTGGAAAGGATTGGAGCCAAAGGGGTTGGTACCCACCGAGCCCAGTCCGCCCAGAGTAATCTGGAAGGTGAAGGCGGTTTGGACCGGCGCGATAGTTTGCGTCAGGCCAAAGTCGGCGGCCCAGCAATTACAAGGTGACTTAAGCCGCACCCCATAATTGGTGGCGAGAAATTTGTGCGTAGCCAAGTCATAGCTGGGACCGAAAAACAGGCCAGCCCGCCTGAACAATTCATAATAGGTTTGGAAGGTTAGATAATTCACCCGTGCCGCGTTGGGGGGCGCGAACACAAGCGCGCTCGGATTAAGATAGCTGTAACTCAAAGTGAAAAACGACCCTACCACCGATCGCCCCATGTAGACCGGAGAGACATTGGGCTCCCAAGGCGGCTGGAAATTGAACGACAGGTTGCCCGCATCCAGGGTATGCGGCCCTGCTACGTCGTAATCCAGGCTACCTGAAAACCAACCCAACCGGGTGGGCAAAAACGAAGCATACATTTCCAGGTCCGACATATGCGACCCACTGGCCGCCACCGGATGGGAAGTGTCGTAGGACTGCAGTACAGTCAAATCCAGCAGATCTTCCAATCCGCCCACCCCAAGCAGCCGGCCCGGACTGAACGCGGTCAACAACGGCCCCTGCGAGCTGGCGGTCTCCGTCGTGCTCAGGGGCGGCGGTTGCGAGTTGGTTGAGGGAAATTTGGCCAAAAACCGGGTAGAAAAGCCATAGGTTACCAGACTGCGCCCTTCCACCCGATCGATTTCATCGAAGATCGGCAGATTGCCCTGGTCAATATTGGGCACGTATGCGTAATAGACGAACGGCTCGATAGTTTGGCGCAGTTTCTCAAGCGAGTTCCAATTTGGACTGAAGACCCGGCCCACGATAGTCGAGAGCTGAAAGTTGAAATATGGAATCGGGTCGCGGACCAGCAGTCCTCCCTGCGCCAACGGCCCCAAATACAGGCCGTTGTTGAACAGCCGCCCTCCGGTATCCACCGGCGTAATCCCGACCTGATGGCCCGAAACATCGTAAAAGGTGTTGTACATCCCTGCCGAGGCCGAGCCATAGAAGTACCGATCCCAGCGAAAGGGTACGCTCACGCTGGGCTGCAGATTCAGCCGGGCCCCACCCTGCCCCTGATCCCGCCAGAAGTCCGCCAACTCCGCGTCATAATCGGTATAAGCAAAGCTCAAATCGCCCGGCAACGCAGCCCGGCCGCTAACCAACCCGTCAAAGGGCTCCTGCAGGTCAAGCCGTGGATCTTGAATCAAATCCTGGTACCAGATGCTGCGCACCTGCGCATAACCGTTGGTAAAATCGTCAATCACTCCCACATCCGAGGTGGTATAGCGCAGCAGGTTTATCCCCGAGCTGTAATTGTAATCATTAGAAAGTGTCCACACGTCCAGATCCCGCAGCAGCAACGGATCGGTGACATTGAGCGAGTCGGCGTAAACCGTCAGATTGTCGCCGACATGCTGGCGTAACATGCCGATTGCGTCCAAACGATTGATTGGAATGTTCTTGTCATACAACTGAGAATCGAAAATCGAGGAGGCGCGATTGGCATTGGAGCGCAAAAACTCGTTAAAGTAGCCGCCGTCGATCCAGAAATAATCGTCCGGCCCGTTATCCAGCCGGTACTCGCCGTACAACCCTACTCGCTGCGACGTCTCCACGTCCGCCGCCACGGTGGCATCCGAACTGCGGCTGATGTCCAAAAAATAGGGCTGAATCACCTGAAAGCCCCGAAAGTTGGAAATCGTCGGCTGCGGGCTGAGCAGGCCGCTGGCCCGATCGATGCCCACTGGAAACCAAACCTTGGGCAGCGCCGTCGGCAGGATCGGATAGCCCAGCACGTCGAACTGCGTGCCGCGCGCGGTCGCCGTCCCAGGCACCTCGACATCCATTTCCTGCGCCGAGATACTCCAGGCCGGGGGCCCTTCACCACATTGGCAGGCAGTGAACGTCCCACTACGGATCAGGTAGCGCTGACCCTCCTTCTTTTCGACATGTTTGCCCTGCAACTTGAAGGTTTGATTGCGTGAGCGGATCAACGCGTCGTCCAACTCTCCGGTCTCGTTGGTCAGGTCCAGTGTCGCGCAACTGGCATATACATCCGCTTGCGGATCGCTTAGATGGACCTGTCCGGTGGCACGTGCGCGCTGGCGTCTGGGCTCAAAATCGATCTCGTGCGCGGTCAGCAGCCGCGGTCCCTGTTGCAGGCTGGAATTGCCCACGACCACGAAGCGGTTAAGCCGCGAGTCATAAGTCATGCTCTCGCCCGCCACATGGACCGGTGCGCTCAATTGCACCCGGGTAGGTAGCACCCCTTTGGCCTGAGCGGCGGCGTTGACCGCCATCAGCAGCCCCAGCGCGCCGGCGCCCAGGGCCGATAAGGTGCGGCGCTGGCCAAGCCGAAACCATGCTCGTCCGGATAGCGTGGGCCTACTCCCTGCGCCCCTTTAACATGGCGCTTCGGGAAAAAGCCCCCGGCGTCCACTGGCCGCCAGGAAATACGGGTACACGTCGCCGATTAGATAGACCGAACCGGTCACTAGAATAAAATCCTGCGGCGTCGCCTCCGCCATCAGCCGGGCCATCGCCGTCGCGGGCTCTTCGATGACCCGCGTCGGCACCGGCGCGAAATGCTCGGTCAGACGGTGCGGATCAAGCGGCCGCTTGGGTTTGACCCGAGTCAACGTAACATCGCTAACCCATGGCGCCAGTTGCCGTGCCATCTGCGCCCACTGCTTGTCCGCCAGGCAGCCGAAGAGCAAACGTGGCCGTGGCTGCTGGCCGATTTCCTCATGCACCGTGCGCAGCAAGGCCGCGATACTCAGTTCGTTGTGTGCGCAATCCAACACCACCAGCGGCCGACGTGAGACCGTGTCGAAACGCCCAGGCCAGTCCACCTCGGCCAAACCCCGGCGTATCGCCGCCTCCTCCAGCGCCCATCCCATCCCGCGCAAGATTTCCAGCGCGGCTAGCGCAATCGCTGCGTTTTCCTGCTGAAACTGCCCCGCCAGCCCCAGCTCCACCTGCGCCAGTTCCAGGCCCAACCCGTGATAATCCAATCGATGGGCCCGAGGATACGAACGATAATCGAAGTCGCGCTCGACCAGCATCGCCGCCGATCTGCGTTGTGCCGCGATCGCGGTAAGCGTCTGGCGCGCCTCGGGGTCACGCGTACCTATCACCACCGGCACCCCGGGCTTGATGATCCCACCCTTCTCTCCCGCAATCGACGCGATGGTATAGCCCAGGTATTCCATGTGATCGAAGCCGATAGGCGTGATGACGCTGAGCACGGGACTGACCACATTGGTGGAATCCAGGCGACCGCCCAGACCAGTCTCAATCACCGCCACGTCGACCTTGGCCTGGGCAAAATACAGGAACATGAGCGCCACAGTGAATTCGAAAAACGTCAGCGCCATCCCGGCTCGCTCGTACAACGCGCGCAACGTCTCGATATAATCGAGCAGCACGGCGGCCGGGATCTGAGCGCCATTTATTCGGGTACGCTCGGCCAGGTTTACCAAATGCGGCTTGGTGTACAGCCCACAGCGGTAGCCCGCGGCCCGCAGACAGCTATCCACCATCGCTGCCACCGAGCCCTTGCCCTTGGTCCCTGCGATATGGACCACCTGCAGACGTCGATGGGGATCGCCGAGCAGCCGCAGCGCCGCCTCCATCCGTTCCAGCTTGTAGATTTCGCCCCGGCTTTCCAGCCCGTAGAGCCATTCTAGAGTCTGTTGTAGCCGATCCATCAGGGCTGCGATTGTAATCCCACCGTCACGCCTGCGAAAGCACTGTGGCCCATCTTAGAGCGATCACCCTGCCCCGGGCAGGGCACCTGCCTGGTTTATCGCCCCTGCACTGCCCAGCCCAAAGCCGCCGAGGGTAGCGGTACGCCACCCACGGGTGTAAAAACACAAGCTGCCGGCACCTTGGTAACGGTGCACCATCTAACAGGAGGAGGACCTCGTCCGATGGCACGCGTCCCCTATCTGAGCAAGCAAGACTTGCCCGCCGAACACCAGGATCTGCTGGAGAGCAAACTCAATCTGCGCAAGGCCCTGGTCAACAGTCCGCTCGCGGCCCGCGCCTCCAGCCAAGTCGCGATGTTCATCCGCCATCATAGCCGCCTGGATCCACGCCTGCGCGAGATGGCCTTGCTTCAGGTCGGCTACTCAACCCGCTGTGCCTACGAATATGCCCACCATATCGAATTGGGCCGCCAATTCGGGGTGTCGGATGACGACATCCGAGCGATCGCCAAGGAAACTGCCGGCCAGTCCACTCACCTGTCGCCCCTGGACCGAGCAGTGCTGCGCGCGGCACGCGAGATGACCGCCGAGCTGGCCATTAGCGATCGCACTTTCGAGATTCTACGCCAGCATCTGGACCCCGAGCGGCTGGTCGATCTGGTCACCGCCATTGGCCACTACAATGGCACGGCGCGCACCCTACTTTCACTGCAGATCGATCTCGAAGAAGAGTATCGGCACTATCTGGACGAATTCCCGCTGCCCTGAAAATGGCTGGCCGGCGCAGGCAACGCGCCCCACGATGCTAGGAAAGGAAGGATCGGCGCGCTCCGGCCGTAACTTTAGCTATTCGCTTTGCGCCGCGTCGCTCGCTTGGGCTGGCCCGAAGGCGACCCCGCGGCGCGACTGCCTAATAAATTCGACCAGCTCGTCCACCTCCGCGCCCCGTGGCCCCTGGGCGACCAACTCCGCGAGCGCTAACCTGAGGTTGCGGCGACGCCCAAAGAGAATCTTGAAGGCTTGGCGCAGGGCCCCGATTGTCGCGGGCGCAAATCCTGCCCTGCGCAGCCCTACGACATTGATCGCGCGCACGGTGTGCGTGTCAGATAAAACGCAAAACGGCGGCACGTCCCGGCTGGTGCGCGCCAAGCCGCGCATGAAAGCTAGCCGCCCAATTCTTACGTATTGATGGACCGCGCAGTTGCCCGAGATAATGGCTCGGTCCGCTACCTCTACCCACCCAGCCAAAATTGCGCCGCCGGCGATGATGGTAAAGTTTCCGATCCGGCAGTCGTGCGCCACGTGAGCATTCTGCATCAAGAAGTTATCGTCGCCGATCACCGTGCGCTCGCCATGCTCACTGCCCCGATGAATTGTCACCCCCTCGCGGAAAATGTTGCGCGCCCCGATTCGGACCTCGCGCCGGCCACCGCGGTACTCAACATCTTGCGGCTCGTCTCCGATTACCACGTTGGAATGCAGCACGTTGGCGGGCCCTAGTTCAGTATCGCCCAAAATTGTCACATGGCTAATCAGGCGATTGGCGGGGCCCAGCTTGATCCGGCCCATCAGGTAGCAGAAGGGTCCGATCTCAACCCCTTCGTCCAACTCGACCTCGGGCCCGATCACGGCGCTGGGATGGATCATGCCCCACCCCTTCGGCCACATAGCCTCGCAGGCATCGGTCCGCGGGCTAGTTGAGAAGCTTTTTTTTCCGATCGTCGGGATGAGCCCGGTCGTCCACTTGCCCGCCGGGGACCCGGTATTCTTCTCCGGCCCACAAGCCCAGATCGACCATTTGGCAGCGTTCCGAACAGAACGGCCGATAGCGGTTGGCGGGCGAAATCTCGACCGGCCGTTTGCAAATCGGACATCGCATGACGCTGACTTTCAGTTTGCCAAAGATAGGCCCCCAGGGCAAAGTCCCAAGCTCGAGCCCACCTCCACTCACAGCAGGTCATTGCATGTGCGCAAAAAGCCGCATGACAAACACCAATATTTGCAATGACCCATTGGCTTCATCGGCGCGCTACAAACCTCGCACCGCACCGGTGCGCCCACCTCATCCTCAACCACCCTCTCTTGACCGCCCTTGGCGCTATCCCCATCCATGCCCGCGAGCATCAAGACTCATCCCGCGTTTGTCAACCCCGATGGTGGTCTTTGCTGGCGCCGCGCCGACCGTTTGGGCAAAACGGTTTCTTGCGCGCGAGCGTCAGGCGGTTCGCTGTCGCCCATTGCGCGCCAGCCCAGCACCGCAATCAGCCCCAGCAATACGAACGTGGCGTATAGGGTCCAACGGCTGCCGACCGGGGGCGAGACTGCGGCTCGCCGGATACTATCCAGGTCGTAAGCCGGATCATCCGTACCCGCCGCCTTCGTCTTGTCCATCCGCACCGCGCGAAAAAACGCCCGGCCGGTATTGGTGCTGGAAAACCCACCCAAGCGCAAGGCCAGTTGGATATCAGCACCGCGCCGCCCCACCTTGAGGTAAAATCCAAGCCGCTGCCAGGGCTGGGTTCCGTAAAGCTGGCGCGACATGATGCTATCTTCCAACACGCTTATCGAAGCGCCTGCGCCGCTGGGACCCACGTTCTCGGTGCGCGCCTGCGCGGTGAAGTGGTACCAGCCGGGAGCCAGAGTCAGCTCCTGAGTCCAGCGCGCGTCGTTGGGCTGATGGTTATCGACCTCAAGCTGGCCCGGGCGTCCGGGGATGTGAAGCCATTTATAAGTCGTGTAGCCACTGCTTTCCTGCCAGCCCTGGGTCTGCCAATGGTCGGGGAAATTGCCCGCTCCCATCGACAGATCACCGTTGGCCAACACCTGTGCGCGAGCAGGAGGCGCCAGCATCAGCGCCACCGCCAGTATTGGCAACCAAACCGCGAGCCACCGCATCGGCTTGTGCGCTGTCATATCCAATTTCGCAGTCCAGGTCCTTGCAGCCACATGCGGGCATAATAGCCGGCACGCGACACCGGAATACCCAACCATAGCGGCAAGAAGTAAACAAAACAGAGCGCGATCACCCCCACGAAGACAAGACAGACAAATCGCCCTTCCCACTGGCCCCGCCCCAACAAGGCGGCATAGCCCGCCAGCAGCGCCAGCGCCGCGATCGCGCCCGCCGCTCCCCCGATCCCCAACAGCAAGGGCGGCATCAGGGTCAGCAGCAGGGCAACCTTCTCCAACACCAAAAGTTTGCCCTCCCAACACTCGGTCAAGGTCGCGCCCAAGGCCAAATAGCCCAGATATACGGCTGGCATGTAATGGTACAAAAACAGCGTGCGTCCGATCGGCACCCACATCAGCAAGTAAGAAAGAAAGCCTATCGCCAAAAAGGCTCGGGGCAGGCTGCGCCGCTCGATCGCCTGCATGCCAACAATCAGGATGGCGGTCAGCGCGCCCCACCAGGAAGCCGGATTACCGCCGCCCCAAATCGTGGCGACGTCACCAACCGGCGGAAAATTCTGCCAATAGGCGATGGGCCGCAGCATCAATGGCCAACTCCACCAGGGCGCCGAATAGGGATGGGTGGCGGATGCCACGCTGTTCTCGTACCAGATCACGTCTTTGTAATATTTGAAAAGATCCGCGATGCCGCCCCACCAGCCCAGCAGGTAATGCGGTAAGAACGTCCCAATATAAAAAATCGCCGCCACCGCAGTGACCATCGCCACCGCACCGCTCACCCGCTTCTCGCGCGCGATTTGGGCCGCAGTCCTCACCGCTGCCGGCGCGGGACGACGCCCCGGAGCTGCCCCACCGGCAGGCGACCGTCCCTCGCTCAGCAGTACATAAGTCATAAACCCGACCACCAGCAAATAGGTGATCGCAGGCACGTACAGCTTGGACCCCAGACACAAGCCCAACGTCACCGCCATCGCCAGCAGGGTCCATCGGCGCGCGCGCAGATCCGTGGTCTGGATAAAACGAAACAGCAGCAGGTAGGACCATGCCGCGAAGGTCAGATAGACGATATCGACTACGGCGATGCGGGAATCGACGATAAACATTCCGTCGCACAGGACAAACGCCGCCGCCAAAGTGCCAGTCATGCGGGAGTTGAACATCCGCCGGCCCAACAGGTAGGTGATCGCCACCAGGGCCGTCCCCACGCTGGCGTTGCCCAGCCGCCAAGCCCAGGGGTGATCGCCAAACAGCCAGATACCCAACGCGATCAGCAGCTTGGCTAGCGGCGGATGGGGATCCAGGAATTGTTCGCCATGCAGATAATGGCGCGCCTGTCCAACAAAGTGAACTTCATCAAAAACGATCTCGTTGGGTCGCCCCAGATGCCAGAAGTGCAGCACCGCCGCCGCCACCACCAACACCAGCACGATATAGCCATCAAGCCGCTGCCACCGCGGACATCGCCCCTCATCGACCGCCGCCGACTTGCCTCCCGTCACCGAGTGTTCAGCGGCACGTAGGCGCGCCCCCGTTGCGGCCTGGACCTGCTGCCACAAAGCTGGCACCCTGGGCGGCCCTGCCCCTGCTCGCGCCGCCATCCAGCTCCAGTACGCCGCGGCACCTAGCGCCGCCGTGTTGATCACCGCGGTGAACATCGCCAGCGGATCGTGGCTTGGAAAAAAATAGTTGTGCTCCAGGGCACTCTTCACATCCGCCAGATTGAACAGGAAGGTGGCGCTAAGCACCGCCAGCACCGCCAGCATCCAGCCCGATTCCACCGCTAGCGGCACCGCGAACACCAACGCCGGGTATAGGTAGCGCTCATGCATTCGCGGCGCGAACATGAAGAAGCCGAACACGGCCAGGAAGCATACCGCCAGCATGTTTTCCGCCGAGCGTCGGCGCCATAGTAGCAACGCCAGCCCCAGATACATCAGCGCCAACAGCCCCATCCCGATTGTAAAGTACGACAGCCCCGCCACTCGGTTGGCATCCGCCTGGCGCAAACCGCCAAGCAAGCCCATGAAGTTAAACGCATTGACCGAGGTCTCGTGATAATAGGCCGCGGTCGATCCGTACAACGACACCAGCCAGCTCCACGGCCGCCCGCTCTGAAATGGCCCGGCTCCAATCACACCCACCGCGGCAAACCCCAACACCGAAGTCCCCCAAGTCGCCGGGCGCGCCCGTATCAGCGTCCATAACGCCAAAATCGGCAGCAACGCCAAGGCCTGCGGCTTGGTCAGCACCGCCAACGCCGCCATGCCCCAGCTCAGCTCGAATTCACCATCGATCGCCAGCACCGTCGCCAGCAGCATCATCAAAGTGAACACCGAATCGCTCTGTCCCCAGACGACGGTGTCAAACAGCAGGGCCGGGTTAAGCGCGAACAAGATCAGCCCCAGCCATGCCATCGCTGGCTGGCGGCGGCGGACGATAACGAATACCAGCCAGCCCAGGACCAAGTCGCCAATCAGGGCGGGAGTTTCGATTATCCAACGCGCCAAGTCGCCCGAAATCCCCAGCTCGCGAACCAACGCTCCCGCCGCCCACAAGCCGTACAGGTAACCCGGTGGATAGTCCAAAAAGTAACCCGGTTGATACATTCGCGCCGGGCCGCCGTCGGCCATCCGTAGCGCCCACGCCTGATAGCTGCCCACGTCGATGCCCAAGCCTGGAAAGATGGGCAAAGTGGCGAATTTGAGCACCCCCAGCCCTGCCAACAGCAGCAGAGCCCATCCTAGACTGGAGTCGCCGGCGCGCATCAGCGGCCTGCTGTAAATCCACAGGCAATATAGCACCAACCCTACCAGCACCAGCCCAGCCAGTATCCCAGGCGCGCTTGCGGAGCCGCTCGTCGAAGCCGTCGCAGCCCACCCATTCGCCACTGGAAGCGCCAGCGCGACCAAGACCGCTGCGAGCAGGTGCCTATAACCTGAAGCGCAATTGGCAAGGAGCAACCTGATCTGGTTCATTTCGCTAAAGCGTCGCGTCGATCGATGTGCTTCTGGCAGGTTAGCTGGCTTGCGCCACCGGTGCCAGAAAGCCGCGCGGCCGTCGCTTCGCTCCGGCCCAGGCGCGGCCTAGCTCTACTAGATGGTTGCGGTTCTCAGGCATGGCGAAAACGTCGGCTCCAAATCAAACATCAAAATCTCCTACCGCCCGCGTAGGGCTGCCTCTTCTTTTTAGCCGCCCGCGCGGCTAGACTTCGTGCCTATCGGTGAGAACTTACCGGCCGCCAACTTCGAAGATTTTCAATAGTATATTTATGACAGAGCAAATAAACCCTTATGCTCCCCTGATTGCCATCGTCACTCTAATTTTGGCAGTTGCGAGTGGTGGAACATCGCTCCTGGCTTCCACCATCGACAAGGGGGGCAACGCCTTGGACCATCGCTTGGTCTCGTTTATTCAGGAACGCTTTCTTATCGCTAGTCCCGATCGGATTAAGCTTGACGGAGCGCAACCCTCGCCCTTTCCCAAGCTCACGATGCGCCCGGTCACGATGGTTGGCGATCGCGGCAAGCAAGTCCGGTTCGACCTGTTCACCCTACCTGCCTCCAGCAAGGTCCTGATGGGGCAATTGCTCGAGCTGGGCAAGAACGGCAGCGAGGACCAACGCCTACTTGCCGCGCTGCGCGACAAATTCCATCTACCCGCCGCCACCCAGGTTGATTTCACCCCCGCTGTTCCCGCCGATTTTGGCGGTCTCGATCGCCGTCAGGCCAGCGCGCCCGGACAGCAAGGGCACATGGACATTTACATCAACCCGGCCCAGACCTACGCCGTGGCCGGCCAGCTCATAGATCTCGACGGCGACCCCTGGAACAAGGTTGATCTCTCCACCCTTCACTTGACCGACCGCGCAACGCTGGGGCCGGCTGACGCGCCGGTCACTGTCATCGAATTCGGTGATTTCGAATGTCCCTACTGCGCGCACGCGATCCAAACTGTCGAAAACGCCGTGCAGA
>Ga0209061_1001165_pt1 | contig 47449 bp, 35 predicted proteins | sample Coa_R1_10_FD_187157 | JGI IMG/M metagenome (GOLD analysis project Ga0209061, IMG submission 187157) | Surface soil microbial communities from Centralia Pennsylvania, which are recovering from an underground coalmine fire - Coalmine... | ecosystem: Environmental > Terrestrial > Soil >...
CCTGCCAGCCAGCCCAAAACTACAAGGAGGAAAGCTGCATGAGCAATCCTTACCGTACCGCCGATACCCCTGAGACAATACCTGCCCAAAACTCATCCAAGTTCCCTCTTGACATAGAAGCTTCAGAGACGGAAGAGCCCTCCAGCGGACGCTGATCGAAGGGAAGGTCTGCCGCTCGTGTCCGCTCCGCGAGAACCAGCTCTTCCTCCCGACTGGCGCGACGAGTGCTGGTGCCGACCCTCACCCAGACGATACCGTCAAAACGCACTGGGCGTACACGAGAGGATTGGACCGTAACGTGCACGCAATCCCCTCCTGCAAAGGTCGCCTTTTCGACTACCATCACCGGCCTGGGAAGTATCTGTGCCTCGTCTCGGATGTTGGTTATCCTGAGGATGAGTTCGTCGTCAACGGTCAGCCCGGTGGGCGTACCGTCGTTCCGAACACCGATGAGCAGGTGTCCTATGCCGCGCTCTGGGAGATCGTTTGCCAGGGCGCATAGCGCTTTGCGAAGCAGGTCGCGATCGTTCGCGTCACGCTTCCATTCGACGTTGTCACGCTCAACGCGCCCCATCTCGGTTGTCAGATCAACCACGGCTACAGGCCCAATGCCTTAAGGACAGCGTCCTTGGGATCGTTGTAGAAAGAGATGTCCAGCTTGCCTAGGATCTCCTGCGGCAGACTAGAAATGTCCCCGGCATTTTGAATGGGGATTAGCGCCCGCTTAGCCCCCTGCTCGACTACCGACTGGAGGCAATCAGCGAAGCCCAGGATCGCTAGCGTGGCGCCCCCGATAGTTATGTCACCGAGCACGACAGTGCCACCGGTCACAGCCCGGTCGAGCATCGCGGACACAGCGGCTACGGCGAAGGCCATTGATGATGGCGTCAGGCCCTCGGCTCGCTGAAGGTCGACCAGTTGAATGTTGAGGCGATAGCCATCCAAGGGCCGCTCGACGGCTAGTTCGTGCCAATGCGTGCTTAGGTAGTCATACGCTGTACGAGCTGCCTCTCTGACTTGTCGGCTGCCAGAGCCGGTGATGGCGTAGCCCGAGCCGCCCTTCACGGCGGCGATTTCGAGGCGGAAAATCCCTGTCTTTCCGTTCGCTGGGTCAGCGCTGCTGGAGAAAACCACCCCTGGAGGCAACGTTTCAGTCGGGATGAGGCCAGCCGCGCTCTGTTCGGGGACCCCGACAGCCTTTTCAATCCCGGACGCAATGTCTACGTAGGAGAAATGGGTGTCCCAGAACTCGATACCGCCCATGCGCTTTAGCTGTTCCTTTACCCTCCGGCGGCCTTCCATGGCGAAGACCAGGTACTCTTCTAGCTCCTCGGGAGAGACTTCTGCGTCGGGATGGAGCAGCTTTACCAACCCGGACGCAGTACGGCGGACTGCCTTTTCGTCGCGGGTGTTGAGGGACCCACCGAAACGGAAGTGCTTGTCGATCAGGTGGGCCACCGGGAGCTCGCGCAGGACTCGGAAGACCTCGGCGAGATAGTCGACGACAAAGCCGTAGTTCCGCCCGATGAACTGGGAATGGACCTTTGGTAGCTCCCAACCTGGCACGTAGGCGTGGACCCTGTCCAACAAGGCAAGGTCCTGCATTTCTTTGGGGAAGGCGGTGAACAGATGGGAGGTGCGCACCGCAGTGTCAACGTCGATGTTCAGGTTGCCTACGAAGACCATGGAGGCGTTTGCTTGGATCTCGTCCCGTCCGCGCGAGAAGCTGCCTGCCTCCATGTAGTCCTTCAGGATCTGGACAGCGGTCGCGTCCCGAAGGCGGCGTAGCCCTGCCACTTCGTCGAACGCAACGACGTCCCACATCCCGACCATTCCCACCCGCCCGGTAGAAAGGTTAACGAACAGCGAAGCAACTGTGGCTTCGCCTCCTGAGACGAGGATCGAGTAGGGGGAGAGCTCGCGGTAGACGTAGCTCTTGCCGGTGTTCCGCGGGCCGAGCTCCACGAGGTTGTAGTTGCGCTCGACGAACGGCACCAGGCGAAGGAGGTAAAGCATCTTGGCTCGCTCAGAAAGAGCGGAGGGCTCCAGGCCGACCGAGCGCAACAGCAGGTCGCGCCACTCGTCGCGGGTAAAAAGCCCCCGGCGCTCGCGAACCTCGTCCAAGCCGATCCCAGCAAGCTGGATGGGCCGCACCTGGCGGATCACAAATGGACGGGTGTTGCCTCGGGCGTCCGTCTGCATTGGGTCGTACTCGATGTCGGCGACAGCCCATATGCCGCCGGCCAAGAGCCGGTCGTACTTTCGGAGCCACTCCCCGCCTATGTGCACGTGGTTGACCCCGAGGTTGACCAGCTCCGCCCAATATTTGTCTTCGGTCTCGTAGAGCCGAACGCGGATTTTGTCTATGACGCGGTAAGTGCCGCGCTCGCGCACCTGCGACTTGAAAAGCTCGGGCGCGTCGGGGCGCACGTAGTTCTGAGTCAGCGTCTGGCGGACCTCTCGCAGACCCTCCTCCACGACCGCTGGGTCGGCCGACGAGCAGTAGCGCCCGAGCAGGTACTCGAGGACGTAGGTGGGCACGTTGAACTCGCCTTTGAGCGGCCCGACCAGGTCCTTGCGGACCACCTTGCCAGGGAAGGTCCCGATGACCTTCTGGTCCAGGGGGTCAAAGCTGGGGCCAGCCGTCATCTCGCTGCCTTCGGTCATAGCGGTAGGTCCTCGTAGCCCATGGGCAGTTCGACCCGAACGAGCCGAGATACAAGGACTTCCCTGGTGTCCACGTCTTCCACTGCCGCCTCGACCTCCTTGCCATATCGCTGCAGCTTCACCCTGGTGGCCCGCACCTCGCCGGCGCCCACTTCCACGGGCTCGGACTCTCCGACCACCCGTCCTTCGAACCTTACGACGACCCTCGCCCGGCGGGGGCGGCTGAGCAGCTGGTCCGCCTCGCCTTGCAGGGTGAAGGTAGGCAGGGCCGTGTCGAGATGGTCCGGGCCGGCGAGCCGCAGCGTTACCGGGGGCGCGTTGGCTTCCCGTTGCCGGCAAATGAGGCTCAGCACAGCCGCTTCCTGCGGCAATGGGCCGCCATGGAAGAACCGGGGCGCCTCGCCCGGTAACGAGAAGACCGCCAAGCCCCGGGGGAAGGCGATCGCGGCTCCGCCTTGCCAACCCAGCGCGCTGGCTGGGACCCGTAGGGAGCCTTGCGAGCTGGGTGGGTGGCCCACCATGTACCGCCACGACCTCGCTGTCCCCGCTCCGGCGCCAGGGACCTCGGTCCTGCGCAGCTCGTAACCTTGCGGGGCCACGACAAAGCCGTGGTCGGCGATGACCGCCACAGACCGGAAGCCGGCGTCGAGGAGCCTTTCGACCGCGTCCGCGATGGCCCAGGTCAGCTTTTCCAGCACGTCGACGCACACCTGGGGGAGGGCGTCGCCTTGCTCGTCGATAGCGCTGGCGAACACGACAAGCGGGCCAGAGCGCGGCGAGAGCCGGCGGTGCCCGATCTCGTCCAGTTTGGCCCCGGCGGCACCCGAGTAGAGAGTGCCTAGCTGAGCCAGCCTGTCCTTCGGGCTCCGCAGTACCTTCCCGTCGACGCGTGGGTACCACGCCCCTCCGCCTTCGATGGCCGGCTGGCGGGTAGCCCACGCAGGCGACTGGATGGCTGCCATGCCTACCTGCGTCACTGAGGGCAGTTCGGCAAGGGTGGGGATAGCGTCCACCTGGAAGCCCTTTGAGCGGAGCCGCTCCGCGAGCATGTGGGCGAGGTCAAAGCGGAGGGCGTCGGCCAGGACGACGGCGACCCGGTTCCCGTCTCCGAGGACGCTGGCCGCTACCGCCCTCTGAGACTTCCACCCTTCGGCGGACCACTGGGCGCGCGTTTCGAGAGACCGGCACACCTCGGCGCCGAGGATGTCGAGGAACGAGCCGTAGGCCCGCGCCGCCGGAATAGCCAGCCGCTTTTCCAGTTGATGGGACAGCTTGGCCCAGCTGGCGTCCAGCCTGCGGTAGATATCGTCCAGCTGCCACCAACCGTCGTCAGCGGCGTAGCGGCCCAGGATCTCTTCGAGCGCCCAGCTCCCCTTCGATGAGAGATCCTTGCCCGCCTGGTCAGCAGCCGGCAGCAGCTCGAGCGCGAACACAACCACCGACCATGGCAGCGGCTCACCTCGCTTTTCCGCCGACCGCGCCCACCTCGTGTTGCTGCGTATGAGCGCGACCTCCCTTAGGGCCTCTAGGTCGCCCGCCACCAAGAGCCCCACTGCCTCCTCAAGCAGCACGTCGTCGACCTCGGCGAACGAGGTGATGCGGGCTACGTCCACCGGAGTGGAGGCGGCCGCTCGGGCCAGGTGCTGGTGCAGGCCGTAGAGCCGCTCTACCTCCCTCGACCATTGCTCGAAGGAGCTGTCGTCGCCACGTTGGGACCAAGCTTCGGCCCAGCTGGCCCACTGGGAGCGCTTGGCCGGCGCGGGTAGCACCTGGGTGAAGGGGGAGGGGTCGAGCCGGCCGCGCTCGACCGCGTCGGACAGGAGCATCGCCGCTGCTACCAGGCTTTCCGGGACGTCGCCGGCCGGGAGGCCGGAGAGGCCGCCCTCGGTCTCCAGCAAGTTCGTGAGCTCTCGCTGGAGGCCCGCCTCGCTCAGGCGGCGAGGCGCGTCCGCCGCGCTCACGTACTCGGTCACAATGTCCCTCAAGTGAGTGTCTGCGCCAAGGTCCAAGGCGGCGGCCAGCAAGGCGCGCTGCAGGTCGGCCGCGCTTGGGGCAGTGACGCCGACCAGCTCCTCCCAGCGCGCCGCAACGACGCGCCCGAGACGGCCCTGGAGCAAGCCTTTCAGACGGCCGGTCGTGGCGAGGCCGAAGGCTCGGGAAACCAGGTTGCCTAGGTCCAGCTCGAGGGAGGTGCCAGCAAGCTCGAGGTCTCTCAGCCACGAGGGCTGGGGCCTTGGTTCCGGCACGTAGATGAGCCACTTTTCCTCGAGGCGCGGGTCGGCCTCCTCGAAACGTGCACGAGTCTCCAGGAACGAGCCCTGGTGGACGAGCAGTTGGGCCCCGTCAGGGACAGCGGAGGCCGCCAGGTCTGCCAGGGTTGCCCCGGGGTCGTACCACACCACCAAGCGCTTGGCCGTGCAGGCTTGGGCCAACCTGCCGCGAAGGGCTTCTGCCAGGGCGGTCAACTCATTTCACTTTCTGAGCCGCCGGGTGTAGCACGCCCGCGTCCCTGAGAGGCGAGATGTTCACCAATACTCCAAAATCCTGGTCCGGCGAGTAGCCGTCCTTCGAAACCTGGGCGACCTTGCGCGCTACCCACGAGCCTCCCTCGGTGGGCGAACTTCGAGCGCGCCGGAGCACGGCCGCCAAGGCCTGGTCGAACGCTTCAAGTTCCATGACCTTTGCGTTCGCTTCCTGGGCGGCTTGGCGCCGTTGCGCTGCGCCAGCCCCTCCGCCAAGGCGCGCCTCGGTGGCCTCTCGTTCCAGCCGCTCAGCGTCTGCCCGAAGACCGTCCAAGGCAGCGGCGACCAGCTTGCCTCTCACCAGCAGGAGGGTGTCGGAGGTCAGGCGGCGGTAGTCGAGCAGGCAGGCGAAGGCCGGCTCTCTCCTACCGCGACCACGGCGGCTCGGCGCCGACCAGAGCAACCAGAAGACTGGCCGGTTGCGGTAGAGGCGGACATGGAAAGGGAAGAACTCGTGCAGTAGCCACTCTTCCAGGGAGCAGCCAAGCGTGTCGTGCACCTCGTCCTCCATTTGCCAAGCCCGCTTTTCGCCCCAGTCCGTCCGCAGTAGCTCGCGTACCGAGCCGAGCAGCCCACCGCCAGTCGGTGGGACGACAGGCACGATGGCTGAAGTCGACGTGTCCATCGCCCGCTTCACGTACCAAGAGAGGAGCTGGGCCACCTCTTCCCTGTCATCGTCCGAGGTACTAACGACCTCGGTGTCGTCGGCCTCCTCGGCCTCTTGGGCCTCGTCGCTCGCGTCCTCTTCGTCGTCCACGGTGACCCCAAGCCGGCGCTGGAGGGCCGAAGTCATCGCAACAGCCTGGTCTTCCAGGCCATAACAGCGGAACACTTCCCGGTCAATCTCGGCTTCGAGTTCGGCAACGCGACTGGCCAGCCGTTGGCGGCGCCGAGCGAGGAGGCTCAGAAGCTCAGCCAGGGACGTCCCAGTCGATCCCTTGAGCGCGGCGATTTCCTCCCAGGCAGGGTATGCGGGCCAGGTGAAGCCGTCGGCGAGCGGGTGCCCTGTTACCGGGGCTCCCGGTACCGGGAGGGCGATGTGGGCGAGGCGAGGGGCTATGAACCGGCTTGATGTCTCACGTCCCGTGTCCCACGCGGCGAGCAGGTCATGCGCCTCTCGGGCAGCCTTGGCCAAGCAGTCACTCTGGAGCACCTGCGGTGCAACAGGCACCCGGCTCACTTGGCCTACTTCCCAGCTCCGCTCAGTAGTAAGCATCACCATGGCCAGGTTGGCGAGTGAGGAGTTGAGAAGACCGAGCAAGGAGAACGGGGCCGAAGGATGAAGCCCGGCCGGGAACAAAGACGGGCCCTTGTGGGCGAAGATGCACCCGCGCGGTAGGTAGCGTGTGCGGGCTCGGCGGTTAGCGTTGACGAGCTGCCAGGTAAGCCCCTCGCGAAAGTAGAAACCTAGGGCTTGTGGGCGAGAACGCTGTTGTCCACGGTCGTCTCGGAAGTTGCGTATCTCCTCGCCGTCGTTCTCCCATAACACGACCAAGCTGGGATCGTGATAGTAGCGGGCGTAGTTCTCGCCCTTCACAAACGGCGCCCAGCGTTTGCTTTGCCCGAGCTGCTCGGCGGGTACCTCCCACCAACGTCTCGTGAAGCGGACATCGTCAGCCGTTGCCAACCCCTGCTTGACGTCAGCGAGTTTCTCAGCTGTGGCGTTGCGTGCGTTGTCACGGTCAAGGGGGGGGTATTTGGCGAAAGCCTCTCGCAGCTCCTCGGGCGCCCAGTAAGCGTAGGGTGACCCCGGTACCAGCGCTAGTTGGTTCAGGCTGGCCTGGTAGCGCTCAGGTACATTTTCGCTTCCGCGAAGGCGGGCCAAGCCCGATATAAAAGTAGCCTCTTTGGCAGGCCCCCCTTTGGGTGCTGTCAAGTCCCAAAAGGTCCGCAACCGCCGCTTGTCGGTGCCTTGGCCACCGGCTTTTCGCAGGACCGCAGCAGCAGTCTGGATCTGGGCCGGGTCGAGGATGTCCCATGCGAACTCGACCGCGAGCTCAGGCGGGGCTTGCTCTGCAAGGATCTCGGTCCGCAGCTCCCTCATGGTCCGGAGGTAAAGGTACGCCATCGGGGTGAGCATGCCGATGAAACCCCCTGGCGCAGCGAGGTCGACAGCCTGCTCGATAAAGGCTGCATAGATGTTGTCCTGCGTCCGGTCGTAGCGCTCAGCCAGGTAGGCCCGGGTCACGTCGGGGAGCTCCTGGCGTTTGTTGTACGGCGGGTTCATCAGCACGACGTCGTAGCGTTGTGAGAGAAGCGAAAGGAGCCCGAGCGAACGCTCCGCCTCGGAGGCAAACAGCTGGCCGCCCATATCGGACCGATCGAGCGCGTCCTGCTCGAAGTCCCGCAGAGCGGCCAGGATTTCGGCGGTAGTTCGGTCTTTGATTATCCCTTGTAGCCTCGGGACTTCCACGACGTCGGTCTCCGACTGCTTCGCTTCCTCTGCGGCCTTACGCAGGTGGAGCAGGCCTTCGAAGGGCTCGCGGACCTTGAGGAGGCTCCCGATCTCGCCCGTATTGCCGAGATCGCGCAACAGCCGCCTGGCTATGCCTTGGAGGGCCGGGTCGTCGTGCAACCCCTCGAGGAACGTCTTGGTGCGTTCTCCGTCCAGGATCCTCACATCGGCACAGACCACATTGACCGTCCGGGGCCTAAATGCAGGGGCATAAGACTTGGCCTTCAAGTACAGGCCCAGGGCGGCAAGCTGGCAGGCGCGCAGGTCGATGTCGATCCCGAAAAGGTTGCGCTCCAGGATGGCGGAGGCGTGCTCCTCTGGTGGCGTCTCGGGCTCGGCTTGCCTATAGGCGCGCCACAGGACGTCGAAGGCATAGACGAGGAAATGCCCGCTCCCACAGGCTGGGTCGAGGACTCTGATCTCACGCAGCGGTTTCGTCATGGGCGCCTCTGGTGCCGCGGCACCTGGTTCCAAATAGCGGCACAGATCGAAGACGGTTTCGCCTGCCTGGCTTTGGAGCTGGCCTTCGTCCCATACCTTGGCGGTGGCCTCTGCCATACGCCCCTGGTGCTCGAGAAGCAAGCGACCGAGGCTGTTGTCTACTAGGAGCCTCACGACCCAATGGGGGGTGTACAGGCAGTTGATGGCGGCCATCTGGTCTGCATCAGCGGCGCCCCGCTGGCCGCGGCCCCTACCCGCGCGGAACGCCCGGCGGGCCTCGTCCTGGTAGTACTGGTACACCCACCCGAGGACGTCGTCGGCACGCCAATCGTCTTCGGTCACGTCTTCGCCCAAGATCCGGTGCAGCTCTCGTAGGCTCTTAGGCTCTGGCAGCAGCAAGCCGTAGGGGTCGGCGGGCTCGAAGACCGCGCCGATCTCCTCCGACGCTTCGGCAAAGGCCTGGCGCAGAGCTTGTTCCAGGACGCCGTCGGGCGTGAGCGAGGGGTGGGCTTGGGCTACACGGTACTCCCTGAGGCTGCGCCCGCCGTAGCGGCTGCGGCGTGCCACGGTTTCCTCGGCCAGCCCCCTCACCTCCATTGCGCGGAGGGCGCTCAGCCGGTTGAGCAGCGTGAAGGCCGCCCCAGAAATGAACCGGGCGACGCTTTTAGCTGCCCGCTCGCCGGCATTTGCACCGGGCGGAACCCCGACCGCCTCACGTCCTAGGGCCGCCTCGATCGCCGGTCGCAAGCGGGCCTCCTCGGGCCCAAGCGGCAGCTGGTCTCGCGGTAGGACGTAGCAATCGTAGGAATGGGTGTGCGAACGGGAGCAGCTCGCCCAGATCCCGAACAGTTTGAGGCGTTCGGAATAGGCAGCTTCAGCGAGCTGGCGCGCTTCTCGCACCCGGGCCAGCAAGTGCTCCCGACGTTCATCGGAGAGGCCGGCCATCAGTGCCGCGGCTGTTCCGCGTGGGGCCGAGCGCTGATGGAGACGTCAAGGGGGCCGGTCTCCAGCACTTGGGCGGCATAGGCTTCGAGCGCCGCAGTGAGCGGCTCCACGTCTCGTGGGGCTGTCACCACCTTTTTGCGCTCGAAGGCAGGTGGGAGCCCGCCTTCGGGGCGCTTGGCAAGGGAGCGCGCCTCGAGCTGCTTTAGGATCTCAGCGCGTATCGCTCGCGCCTTTATGGCGTCGCGCTGGAGCTCAGCCACGGAGCGGTGGCAAGTGGGGCAGCGGAAGGGCGGGCCGGTAACCTCTGGCACTTGGTTCTTGCAGGAGAGGGATTGCAGGGGGTCGCGGTCGCCATCGCTGATGCCAGGCTCACTGTCCAGTTGCTGCAAAGATGTCGCCACCTCATCGCGCAACAGCTGGTGGGCATCTTCGTACCTCTTGGCGTAGACCGAGAGCCTGGCGTGATAGGCCTCCTGTAGCTGCGGCCAAGTGGCAGGCACGTCCTCGTGGGAAAGCATCGCTTTCAAGTCCTCGGGCGCCTCGCGCTCCAAGCCCGTCGTTGCGGCGATGAAGCTCCGGATCGTAGCCACCTGTTCGAAGCCACCAGCGTTCTGCCAGTTCCCGAGGCGTTTCCGCAACCCGAGACCGGCGACAAGCTCGGCTTTTGTGGAAGGCTCGATCGCGGCGAGCAACCGTGCCGCCGGTGTGGGCAGCTCGAGCACATCGGCTGTTCTTTCTCCAAGCCTCGCCATCGTGTGAGCACCACCGAGGCCGAAATCACTGAGCCTTGTGGCGAGCACTTGGGCTTCCGCACGGGCACGACCGAGCCCCTCTCTCAGGTTCGCGTCCAGTTCCTCCGGTGTCTCAGCCACAGCGCTGAACAACTCGGCGACAAGCTCTTGCGCTTCGCGACGCTGCTCCTCGTTGAGCACCTGGGCGGGATGGAAAGACGCGTCCTTGAATGTCGGGCGGTTGGCTAGCGCGCGCTGAGCCGACGGGTCGCTCGGGTTACGCAAGGCCCCGGCCGGCGTGCGGATCTCTACCGAGCCATTGCGCAGGAGGCATGCCAAGCCGAGCCGCAGGACACGCTCGTCCCAGCCATAAGGCGGGCGGTCGAAATGTTCAGCCAGGCTTGCACCATTGAGCGGCTCGTGCGTCACCTCGCGACGCTTGAGCTCCTCCAGGATCTTGGACAGGAGAGGGCTGCCCTCTCGGACGGAGCCGTCGTCTACGACTGCAAGCGAGCGGTAGCACTCGGGGAGCGCCCCTCCGTGCCAATTGAGGATCCGGCCGACGTCCTCGTCGCGCACCTGTGCCGAAGCTGCCGAGAACTCGAAGAAGATCTCCTCGGCGCGCTCTTCCAATGCGACGCGCAGCGCCTGTTCCCACTCGGCTGGCTCGGGGTTGCGGATTACCCCCTTAGCGACGAGCGTCCCCTGCGAGAGAGCCTCGCGCATACGGTTCGGAAGGGTGCTGTGACGAAGCGTTTCCTTTTCCCGCACCCGCTCCTGGCGGAATTTCGCCCCCTCCTCTCCTCCGGCTTCGGGCCTCGCCAGGACAGCCTCGATGGCGAGGGTGCGGTCGACCAGGTTCGCCAAATCAGCGGAGGGGCCACTCACCCACCAGACGGCGCCTGGGTCGTGCAAGCTGTCGCGACGCTCCAAGCCCTCGAGGTCGGGGACATGAGCACTGAGCGGCGATGTGACCAGGAGGCGCAAGTAGCCTTTGGGGCTCAGGGCCTCGCCGTCCACTTCGACTTTCACGTCGAACGACCGGACCCCTCCCCGGAACCGAAGGACCTTCAGGTCCCTCAACAACTCGCCCAGGATCTCTTGCCCCAGGCGCTTTCGCTGCGCAGCGGTAAGGTTGCCCGCCGCCCGCGCGACGTCTTGCTCGAAGGTGCGCTCGACCGGGGCCAAGAACCGGAAGGCTCCGTCTTTTTCTCCTACTTGGTGACGCTCGTCCATGAGCTCGGCCAGGGACGCCCGGACGCCAGCGGCGACGTCTTCGGCCCTGGCCCCCAAGCCTGGGTACAACACGCCGGAGATGTTCTCGGGAGTAGCCGGGACCCACTCGGGCACCTGCTGGAGCAGGTAGAGGGCCTTGGCTACTGCTTGGACCGAGACAGCCCCCTTTGCCCCGGCGCTGGCTAGCTCACGGATCTCCGCCTCGTGGGCGGTCGGTACGGCCACCGTGCCGCTCGCCATCGCGTCGTAGAGATGCTCGAAGGTCACGAGCGGGCCCAGGTCCTCTTCCAACAGGCCGGAGTCGCGCAGTGCCAGCTGAGCTACCTCCAATATCGCCCGCTCCCGCCCGGTCAGGCCTTCCCCGCCGCCGCCGTGCGCCCGGAGCTGCCCGAGGATCTCGGTCGTGAGGCGCACTTGGTAGGGCAGGAAGGGGTACGTCGCAGCCATGTCATCGGCGCTCGGAAGCTGGAAGGCCTCACGGTTGCGCCTGGCGGTCAGCGTCGCCCCCAGCGAGACGGCTCCTGCGGTGGCGGCGGCCGTCTGCTTGACTGCCGCAGCGCCCTGGTCGGTCTTTTTGAGGAGGCGTTCTCGGACCACGGTCTCGATGTTCTCAGGAGTAAGCGCCAAGCCGAGCTCGAAGCGGTCCTGCAGCCAGCCGAGCTCTTCACGCCTGGCCTCTACCTCCTGCACCTTGAGCTCGGGAGCCTCTTGCGAGGTGACGACCAGCCAAAGCTTCCCGAAGACGTTTGTCTTGGAGACGTTTTCGGCGATGGCCTTCAGCTCGAGGTAACGGTCTTGGTGCTTGCCGAGGTAAAGGCCGACTTCGTCCAGCAAGACGACGAGCCTGCCTCGCTCTTGGTCAAGTCCCTCCGCTATCTCCCGCAAACGAGGTACAAGCCACTTGGGGTCGATCCGCAGGTCCTCACGCTGGCGTTCCAGTTGCCCTTCGGCTTGTTCGACGGATTTCACGCTCGGGTCTACCTTGGCTAGAGCGTCGGCCATAAAGCTCAGTGCCGGGCCCGGCTGGCCTCTCAGGTCGGGCCAGGCCAGGCCGGAAATTGCCTCCACCTCGCGGCGAAAAGCTTCGTACAGCCCGCGGCGGGCGAGGTACTGCTCCGTCTCGGCAAGCCAGGGCGTCTTTCCGTACCCCGAATCGGTCATGAGCTCGCTGTAAACGATCTCAGATGGCCCGGGTGTGTCGTCGGTCACGTAGTCGAGCAAGTTGACGGGGACGACCCGCGTCCGCAGCTCCCTAAGGTGCGCCTCGAAGGGAAGGCTCCACTTCTGGCACAGGTACTTGGTCGCGCCGACTTCTGCGCCAGAAGGGAGCTTCAACGGGGAGTCGGCCAGGACCGCGCCGAGGAACTTCAGGAAGTGGCTCTTGCCCGAGCCGAACCAGCCGCTCACCCAGAAGCACACCTTGTCTGGGCGCCGCCCCGGCCGCGACTCGATGAACTGCGAGAGCACCTCGCGCAGGTACCCGGCTATCTCCTCGGTGACTACGTACTCGTCGAGCTCGTAGCCGAGCACCTCGGGGCTGCGTTCGTCCGCCTTGATGACAGACTTGATCTCTCGGCGGGGGTCCTTAGCGAACAGTTCGGCGATCTTCATCGGTCCTCCTTCAGCCGATGACCCGTGCGCGGTAGTAGGTGCCCTCGGTCTCGTCCAAGAAGCGGAGGACCTCAGGCTGGGCCGGGTTGCGCCGCCCCGGGAACGGGACGACCACCGTCCAGCCCGTTTTGTTCTCCAGGCCGTTGAGCAGCTGGGAGACGTGGACCAAGGGGAACAGCGCCCCGGCACGCAAGAGGAAGGCGCAGCTCTCCTGCGAGCCGCCCCGCAACCCCTCACGGGCCCCGTCCACGCCGTCGAGCAGGGCGTTGGTGAGCCATGAGGGTAACGCGTCAGCGCGGGCTAGCTCGCGGCGGACCCCCGCCCGGTCCCGGGCCTCGAACCTCTTGCCCTGCTCTTTCATGTAGAGGGTCCCCTTCAGGACCTGGGCGAGGACCTGGCCCAGGTAGATGACCTGGGTGCGGAAGCCAGCCCCTTCAATGGCCTTTGCTGCTGCGCTGAACTGCTGCAAGCAGCGAAGCTCCTCTCGGGGCTCGTACAGGTAGACAAAGAACGGCACGTCACCTGCTGGGTGCCGTCCTCGAAGTGAAGCATCGACTTCGGAACGCAAAACCTCGAAGGACTTCTTATCCCAGGGCATCGCTTAGGACCTCCCCAGGGCCTCGGGCCGGCTTGAACTCGACCACCGAGCCGCTGCTTGCGTAGCCCCACCAGCCGCGCTCTTGGCCGGCCCCTAACAACCTTCGAGTTTCGGCCGCATCGAGCCCCCACCACCGAAGGCAGCGGTGCGGGACTGCCGCTCTGGGTGACCCAGTCGCTTCGGCGAGCCAGGGGAAGACGAACCCGAAGGCCTCGGCAAGGAGGACGGGCCGCGTGAGGCGCCACGACGGCGCCGGTTCAACGAAGCCCACGTCCCGAAGGAGCGAAAGAAAACCTTGCGACCAGCGCTTCTTGAGGTAGGGCTTCCACCGCGCAAGCTCACTGTGCTTGGTGCCGAGCTTCTCCAGGAAAGTCACTACTTCTTCGGCGTGCAAGTACGTCTCGAGGTTGCCTGGAGGGGCGCTCAGAACGAGCTGCTCGAGGCAGGACTGGACGAGCAGGTCTTCGGCGACGGTGTACAGGAAGGCGACCTCGGCCTTCGCCCTGGAAGGCACCCTCGGGTGAGCGAAGAACGTCCCCGCGCTTTGGCCGTCTGGGAGCCATTCAGGGCCCCGGAGGTAGCGGCGCGCCACCACCTTCAAGATGTGCCTGACGGTGATGGTGGACCGCTTGCCGAGGAGGTTCTTGTCGAGGGCGAGGTGACGGACCTTGGCCCAGTCACCGGACTGTGCGTAGCAGCCAAGGAGAGCTTCTGATTCGGCTAGGACCAGCCCGACGTTTTGAAGGTTGGCGGCATATGTCCTGGAGCCCATCAGGCCGTCTCCTCCGCTGCTGGGGCTGCGAAGAGCGGCACCTCAACACGGACCACCATGCCGACCCCGGTGCCAGCGACCACCGACACCCCGGTGTCGAACCCAGGCAGCTCCTCGAGGAGCGACCGGCTAGCGGCCTCGAAGCTGCCGGCGATGGCTGCGAGGTCCTCCACGTTGGCAACCCGGAAGATCATGTGGCTGTTGCACTGGCTCAAGATGTCTTTGTTGACGCGGGCTGGGCGCTGCGTCGAGATGACGAGCCCAGTACCGAACTTCCGGCCCTCAGAGGCGATCGCGAAGATCGCATCGAACGATGCCCTGGTCCTCGTGAGCCAACCGGTCTGCTGCTCGGGTGCGTAGTTCTGGGCCTCGTCTATTACGACCAGGCAGGGGTAGGCACCAAGGCTTTGCTTGTTGCGCTCGAAAACGTGGCGCATGACGGCGGCCGCCTTGGCCGACCGGGCCTCCATCTCGGGTGTGGCGCGGAGGTCGAGCACGTAGAGGCCCGGTCCTCCGAGGTCTTCTATCTGGCCATCGGCGCGCAGGATGCGCGCCCCTTCCTCCGGCCACAAGCACAGGTCGTCTCGGACCCTGGCGACCTCCGTCAGGCGCCTCAGCCTGGCTGCCAGCTGGCCGCCGAGAGAAGCTTCGGCCTCCAGCGCGAGGAACAAGTCCTCAAGGCCGGCACCCTCGGGTAGGCCATCGGCCACCTCGGCCAGCTTCTGGAGAAGGACATCATCACGCCTCGGGAGCCGCAGCAGCTCTTTTACGGCCGTCTCGTCCAAGATGCTGCGGCGCAGCTCGACGTCGAGCGCTACCGCTACAAGAGCCAGCTGCTCGGAAACCGGGGCGTACTCGCCGTGCGTGTCGATCACCAACACCCGCAGGTCGCCGTACGCCGGAGCGGCAAGGAGGTTCCGGACGAGCACCTTGGTGGCGTTGGACTTCCCTGAGCCGGTCATGCCAAGGACTGCCAGGTGCTTGGAGAGGATCTCGCTGCTGCGCAGATGAACGGCGACTTCTGGATGGTGCAGGACAGTGCCGACCGCGACGTCTCCCTCGCCGAGCAGGGCCAGCAGGGTCCGCTCGTCCGCCCTCGAGACATCGGCGCCTGGCACGGCCGGGACCGAGGGGGCCACAGGGTCGCCATCTCTAAGTTGCTTGAGGACGTCCACCCGGGCGATGTGGAAAACGGACTCGGGTTCGAAGAACGTCTTGGTGACAAGGAACCCGTGCTCCTTGGAGGGGTGGGAGAACAGCGACAAAAGGTCTGGGATCTCCGCCGCACCTCGTTGGTTGCCGGCGGTGCCGTAGCCCTGGGTGAGCCAGATCGATTGGTTCATCCGCGGGAAGGAGCGGTTGTAGGCGGTTAGCTCGGCGATGCGGCCCACCACTAGCTCGCCGCCAGCAGTGCGCGTCGTGGAGTACTCGCCTAGGTGGACCTCACGTATGGCCACAAAGCTGAACGAGCCGACCGTTGGGAAGTCCATCGCGATGCCGATCGTCCTGGCCTCGACGGAGGTCGCCTGGTCCCATATCGAAAGGAACTGTTGCTCTAGCTCGCCGATGGCCGTCGGGTCGTCCTCGACCAGGATCCCGAGCTCCTCGTTCCGCCAAGCGGCCGGCGTGTCCAGGCCATAACCAGCAGTAGTTGTCAGGTTGGACGACGAGACGATCGCCGAATGGCGGTCGACCAGGACGAGCTTGGCGTGAAGGCGGGTCGAGTAACGGACCAGGCAGCCGCTCTCCTCGAGCGCCTTTAGAGCGTCCAGGTCGGTGATCTCGAGATCGGTCGCCTCCTTCACCCGATAGACAACCCTGATGTCCAGTCCGTTGCTTTGGACTTTGGGCAGGACATCTTGGAGCAGGAGGTTTACCGCTCTGGCCGTAATCCAGGGCGAAGTCAGCCAGATGCGCTCCTTGGCTTGTCTCGCGCTTTTGAGGGCGACATCGAGGACGTTGTCTTGGTTGACAACCTGCAGGGCCATCAGAGCTCACCGGCTGCTGGCGCTGAGCCGGGAAACGCTAGGGCTGCCTCGGTCGGCACGATTTTCAGCGTCCCGAGGCGGATGCTGGCGGCTTGCTTCGAGACCTCAAAGGCCCGGGCCAGGTCGCCCACGACGACATCCGTGCTGCTGTCGCCTCCTACGTCGTTGGCGATGCCCTGAAGAGCTGGGTGAGCGAGGGCGACCTGCCTAAGGAGCCCCCGAGGCATCAACAGTGCAGCCATGGCCTTATTGGCTTGGACCTCGCGCCAGTCGCTGGTGGCGCTCCGGTAGCCGACGTCGCGCTTCAGGCAGCGCATCAGCGACGACGCTTGGGTACCGGCGCAGAAGAGCTCACCTTGGGAGAGGTTGACCTCGAAAAGGCCACGGTGGAGGAGGACGTGGCCGGCTTCGTGGGCGACAGTGGCCCGCCATCGGCCCTTGGTCCAAGGGAGCGGGTCGTCGTCTTCGAAGGCAGACCCGGTGAGGTCGCCGTTGATCCTGATCGCCGGCGGCTTGCCGGGCACGAACTCCGTCTGGCCGAGGACCTCGGGGCTCAGCGCAGCGAACTGGTCGAAATCGGCGCCGAGGTGGCGTTGGACGAACCGCTCCAGGTCGGTGACGGGGTTGTCCGGTGTCGGGTACAGCCCCGCGTTCCTCAGCTCGTCCTCGGCGATCGTCTCGATCTCGTCTTCCTGAAACCAGAGCCGCTGTTCCCCACTGCGGTGCTTGTACGACTTCACGGCTGGCCCTCCTCGCGGGGGGTCTCGGAGCGTTTCTCCTGCGCAAGGCGGTCTACCTCTCCCAGTAGGGCTCTTAGCTCCCGCTCGCGGAAGCCCTCTGCCTGGACGCGCCGGAAGAGCACGCCCGCGACCGGTTCGCGCTTCAAAAAGCGCTCCGCCTCTTCGCCCAGCCTCCCAGCCGCTGCCAGCATGGCATCAAAGTCCAGCTCAAGAACCTGGCAGATGTCCCGGAGCACCATCTCTGATGGCACGCGGCGGTTGTACTCGATGTCATTTATGTACGAAGCAGCCCTTCCCAGGCGTTTGGCCAGCTCCCTGAGGGTTAAGTCCTTGGCGACTCGGGCCTGTCGGAGCTGTTCGCCCAAACCGCGGTCCCGATCACTCACGCCCATGTCCGCTATGGAGCGTACACACCTCGGGACGGGTGACTCGTGCTATAGTGTTCGCTAGACAGCGGACAAGCGAACACGAATCACTACTACCCCAGAGGAGGTAAAAGATGCCGTTGACCACTACTTGGCCGGGCCAGCCCTAACGAGCCCGCGGACCAGAAAACGTGTCAATTACAAGGGCCAGCTGGTGCCCGTCGACGTGGTCTCATCGACCTGTGAAACGAGTATCGCCCCTTCGGGGACGTAGGTGCCGATGGCACCCGGTGGAACCGCAGAGGACGTCCCGCCACCAACGATCCGTGCCGAGACAGGGACGTACTTGGCGAGCAGGTAAGCAGGCTGGAGAACTCGGGTACGACCAGCTTGTGCTGGCTCCACAGTGGTCCAACCGATTGTAGCACTGCCCAGTGTCTTTGGATGCATCCTGATTACTTCCATCCTAACTCGTACTAGACAAGAACCTCTTCCATTATGAAGGAGACCCATGTCGCTGTCAAAGCGTGCTAGCCTTCTCGGCCAACTTGAGCAGGAGCTTGACGCCGGCGTCCTCGCTTTTGTGACCGGTGACCGTCCGGGGCTTCAAACCCAGATCGCCGCCGAACAGCTCCCCTTTTTCCCACGCCACGTGGCTACTTTGAAGCAGCGTTCAAAGATTGCGCTCCTCCTTTACACTCGTGGCGGTGACTCGAACATGGCATGGCCGCTAATAGGGTTCTTGAGGAGCTACTGCGATGACCTAACTGTCGTCGTCCCTTTTTATAGCCATAGCTGCGGGACATTGCTAGCTCTGGGTGCCGATCATATCGTAATGAACCCGTTTGCCACCCTAAGCCCGATTGACCCTACGGTAGCGAATGCGTTCAACCCTCCAGACCCGTCTAATCCCTCACTTCGCATGTCAATATCGGTCGAAGACGTGTTGGCATTTCTTGAACTGGCGAAGAATGACGGAGCGGAGGCAGCGGCGGCATTCCAACAGCTCGCTCAGCAGGTTCACCCACTTGCACTCGGCAATGTTCAACGGAGCATCAATCAGATTCGTCAACTCGCTCGCAAACTGCTCGACCTTCACTGCAGCCCCATGTCTGAGGACGAGAAGGACACAATCGTGGCTAGGCTGACATCGGAACTTTATTCACACCAACACTTAATTATTCGTCAAGAAGCCAAGGAGATCGGCTTACCCGTCGAGGACGCTTCTCCGCCGGTGGAAGCCATGCTCACGGACTATTACCAAGAGTTGTGTACGGATCTCCAGCTTCTCGAGAAATGCGATCCACCAGCCTTGCTACGCGCAGCCCAAGCCGTCGCTCCTGTCGGCGTTCCACCGAGTCCTGCGCCAAGTGGCCCAATACAGTCCAACCCGGCGCCTCCGACATCGGTGCCTGGTGGACTGGCCGGACTCGTACCTGCGACCGCAACGCCCCTACCAGCCGGGGCCTCCACGTTCAAGCTAGGTGTTCGCGTCGAGCGCGGGTACATCGAGACCTCTAAAACTTGCGACGCTTTCGTGACAGAGGGCGAAGTCTACTGTCAACCGACCAACGTCGCTGTCACGCTTGGACCTGGCGTCACCGTGCCCCAGGTAGCACCACAGGTTACTTACGAGGTTCACTCTGAGCGGTGGGAGCGCCTGGCGTAGGAACTTGAGGCAAGTCACATCCGGCCAACTGCCAGACGCCACCTCGTCTTGTTACGCCGGGCTGATCGGCGAATCTGCCAGCCGCCGAATGGAGACTGTGACGATGCCCCTTGGTTGGAGGAGTGGCGCGAGTCGCCCGAGGGTCGCATGGCTTGACGAGTCGCTGTCGAAGCCTTACTTGGCTCGCCTCCGTTGCGCCCAAGCTTCGACCTCGGGCCGGAGCCACAGCATAGACCTCTTGGACCCCAGGTTGATCACCGGGCGGGGCATTTCTGGGTATCGCCGCTGATAGAGGCTAACACTGTTGGGCTGGGCGAGGCCGAGGATTTCGGCAACGCCCCGGGCGTCGATCAAGTCCTCAGTCCTCACGAGCGGGCTCATAGCCATGAGTCTACAGCTATTGACATTGTCGTAGGGTTCTAGTAGTATCAAGCTGTAGACAAGAAGCGGCCCCGGCGGTGCGCCAACACCCCGGGGCCTGGCCAAGACCTACAGAGGAGGTCCTGACATGGCAAATGTTACGTTCACTCACCCGGCTATAGGGTCGCTCCAAGGGCGGCTGACCATATCGGTGGAGGAGGTGGCAGCCATCCTCGGGCTGGGCCGCAGTGCCGCCTACGAGGCGGCTCGACGCGGCCAGCTCCCGACCCGCCGGCTTGGCCGGCGCATCGTGGTCCCAGTACCGCTCCTGCTTGAGTGGCTCGGCGTCACGTCGAGCGCCGCCTGAGAGGGCGTCGCGATGAAAGGTCATATCCACAAGCGCGTCCACTCGATGGCGGACGGCCGCGAGACGATCACCTGGTACGCCGTCGTCGAAGCTGCCCGCGGCGGAGACGGCCGCCGGCGCCAGAAGTGGCACGGCGGCTTCCGCACCCGCCGGGAGGCCGAGGCCGCGCTCGCGAAGATCCTGGGCGACGTCGCCTCCGGGCGCTACGTCGAGCCGGCGAAGGTCAGCTTCTCTGACTGGGTGACCGAAACCTGGTTGCCGTCCATGCGCACCCAGCTCAAGGTGACAACTTGGGCAACCTACGAGGTCAACCTCAGGCTCCATGTACTCCCGAGGATCGGCCACCAGGCTGTCCAGGCGATAACCTCGAAGACGCTCAACAGCCTCTATGCCGACCTGCTGGCCGCGGGTAACCAGCACCGTCCGGGCGGGCTCAACCCCAAGACGGTCCGCAACCTCCACAACATGCTCCACAAGGCCTTCGCCGACGCTGTCGACCTGGGGTTGCTGCCGTCCAACCCGGCCGAGCGGGCCAAGCCGCCCAAACCCAACCGCATGAGGGCGTCCGAGATGCGCTGCTGGGATGCCGACCAATTGGGTGACTTCCTCGCCCACATCGAAGGCCACCGCCTCCGAGTTGCGTTCTACCTGGCTGCCATGACAGGCATGCGCAGGGGCGAGGTGCTCGGGCTCCGTTGGTGCGACATCGACATGGAGGCCTCGCGACTGGCGGTGCGTCACACATTGGTCCCGGTCGGCTACCAGGTGAAGGACTCCACCCCGAAGACCCATCAGGCGCGCGTCATCGACCTAGACGCCGGCACCGTGGCTGAGCTCAGGGCTCACTCCGAGCGCCAAGAGGAGGAGCGCCGGGCTTGGGGACCTGGCTACCAGGGTGGGCACGACCTTGTCTTCCGCCGCGAGGACGGCTCGCCGGTTCATCCCCACTCCCTCAGCCAGGCCTTCGAAGCTCTGGTGAGGTCGTCAGGTCTGCCGCGAATCCGCTTGCATGATCTGAGACATTCGCACGCCTCTATAGCGCTCCGAGCTGGAGTGCCGGTCAAAGTAGTGAGCGAGCGCCTCGGTCATGAGGACCCGGCGTTCACCCTCAAGCAGTACGCGCACGTCATCCCGGGTATGCAGGCAGAAGCGGCCGCCATCGTGGCTGATCTGGTCTATAGGCGCCGTAAACGTCGTGATCACGATGAGTAAGCGCAAGGCCCGGAAGTCGGTGCGGAGCGCCATGGGCGAGGACCCAGCAACTAGGCCGGCCTGGGTCTAGAGGGCGCCCACATGACCGAGAACGCTGCCCGGACGACTCTCGATAACGTTGCAAGCCATGTTGGCGAAGGGTGACGATGCGGCCGTTCTCAGCCAGTGGCGTTGGGCCGTGGTCCTTTACCCCGATGACCGCCTGCAGTTTGCCGGTCCGGCCGACGATTGACGCTTCAATCGGCACCAAGCCGGCCCGAAGGGCCGGTGCGGTAGTGGCGGGCCGCAAGGCCCGCCACGTTTTTTGTGGGCGCCCGCCGTGGGCCGAAAGCACGAGCCGCCTTCGGCGTCTCCCTACCGCCCTCGCTCGCTGACGCTCGCTCGGTTGGTCTCGGGGAGGCCGAGCGGCCCTTGCCCGGCTCCCGCTGGGCGAGGGCCGAGTGCTGTCTCGGGGGGAGGGGCCAAGGTCCGCGGTCATGGGCTTGCGTCCGCGGTCGTGGCGGGCTGTCCGTTTGACACAAGTTTGACATGGCCCCCGACGCGAAAAGACCCAGCGGAGGAAAGTGCCTCTGACCAGCACTTTTGTTGGTGGCGGGGGCTGGATTTGAACCAGCGACCTCTGGGTTATGAGCCCAACGAGCTACCTGACTGCTCCACCCCGCTGGCGTCAAGGTTACAGCATGGCGCCGGCTAGCCGCACACCTGCCGACCGCAGGTGTGGTGCGGCCACCTGGCGTTGTGGCCGCTGGCACCCCATCACCACTGGTCGCTACGAGCAGCAGGTGGCCTCCGCATCCTCCGCAACGGCCTCCGACAACGGCTCAAGGTGCCACGTGCCGGGCAATGGCTGAAGACAAGGGCACGCTATGTGTTGTTGAGGCCGGTCAATGGCTTAGGGAGGGTCAATGGCTCAGGGAGGGCAGCCAAGAAGGCCGGTGGGCTTCAAAGGCAGCGATGTCCGCTTCGTGCTGCAACGTGAGGCCAATATCGTCGAGGCCCTCAAGGAGCCGGTGCTGGGTAAAGGCGTCAAGGGGGAACGGGGTCGACATGCCCAGCGCCGGCGCCTCGAGTTGGAGCCGTGCGACGTCGATCGTGACCTCCAGGGAAGGGTCAGCTTCTACGGCCGCCATTAGCGCGTCGAGCACCTCTTGGCTGACGACCACCGGCAACAGGCCTTGTTTGGTGGCATTGTTGCGGAATATGTCACCGAAGCGGGGCGACACTACGGCTTCGAAGCCGTAGTCCGTGAGCGCCCAGACGGCATGCTCTCGCGACGAGCCCGTGCCGAAGTTGGGGCCTGCCAGCAATATCGTTGCGCCAGCGTACTCTGGCCGGTTGAGCACGAAGTCGCGTTGGTCCCGCCAAGCGGCGAACAAGCCTTGGCCGAAGCCAGTCCGCTCTACGCGTTTTAGCCATGAGGCTGGGATGATCTGGTCTGTGTCCACGTCGCTTCGCCGCAGAGGCACGGCGCGGCCCGTCACAACTCGGACTGGTTTCATTGCAGGTCCTCCGGGGAAGCGATGTGGCCCTTGACAGCGGTAGCTGCGGCAACGGCCGGCGAAACGAGGTGTGTGCGCCCGCCGCGCCCTTGGCGGCCCTCGAAGTTGCGGTTGGAAGTGGAAGCGCAGCGCTCGCCAGGGGCAAGGCGGTCCGGGTTCATGCCGAGGCACATAGAGCAGCCGGGGTTGCGCCACTCGAAGCCAGCGCTAGTGAAGATCTTGTCCAGGCCCTCTTCTTCCGCCTGGGCCTTCACCCGGCCGGACCCTGGCACCACGAGGGCGCGTACTCCCGGGGCGACCTTGTGCCCCTGGAGGACAGAGGCGGCAAGGCGCAGGTCTTCAAGGCGGGCGTTGGTGCACGAACCTATGAACACCGTGTCTACTTTGACCTCCCTCATCGGTGTGCCGGGCGAGAGGCCCATGTAGGCGAGAGCGCGCGAGGCCGCCTCGCGCTGTGCAGGGTCGGGAAAGCTCGATGGGTCCGGGACGTCTTGGTCGATGCGGACAACTTGGCCCGGGTTGGTCCCCCAGGTCACGTGCGGGGCCAGTGAGCTAGCGTCCAGGTGGACGACCTTGTCGTAGCTGGCGCCCTCGTCTGTCGGCAGAGCGCGCCAGTCGTCCAGGGCGCGTTCCCATTCCTTTCCTTTAGGTGCAAACCGCCTGCCTTCAATGTAGGAAAATGTCGTGTCGTCAGGTGCCACCATCCCCGCCCTGGCGCCGGCTTCTATAGACATGTTGCAGACGGTCATGCGCCCTTCCATGGAAAGGGCTCGGACCGCCTCCCCGCGGTACTCGACGACGTGCCCGATGCCGCCGCCGGTGCCGATCTTCGCAATGATCGCGAGGACGATGTCTTTTGCAGTGGCACCGGTGGGAAGCTTGCCGTCCACCTCGATTGCCATCGTCTTCGGGCGTACTTGGGGGAGGGTTTGAGTGGCGAGGACGTGCTCGACTTCGCTCGTGCCGATCCCGAAGGCAAGCGCGCCGAAAGCGCCATGTGTGGAGGTGTGGCTGTCGCCGCAAACTACGGTCGTCCCTGGCAGGGTTAGGCCGAGCTCTGGCCCTATCACGTGCACGATGCCTTGGTTGGGGTCGCCCATGGGGAACAACTTGACCCCAAACTCCCTGCAGTTTTGCTCGAGGACCTCTATCTGGCGTTGGGCAATGGGATCTTCGAGCGGCGTTGAGAAGGACGTGGTCGGGACGTCGTGGTCCATCGTTGCCACCGTCAGGTCGGGGCGGCGGAGCTTGCGGCGAGCGAGGCGGAGCCCGTCGAAGGCTTGCGGGGAGGTGACTTCGTGCACGAGGTGGAGATCTATGTAGAGCAGGTCCGGTTCGCCCTCAGCAGAGCGGACCACGTGGCGCTGCCATATCTTGTCTGCCAGGGTCGCCGGAGCGCTCATGGCAACGAGCCTCTCGTCGCGCCTTCCCATATTGTGGGATAATATCTCACCATGAGAGACACTGTAGCTGGCGCTTCTGCGCTTGGCAAGGCAGTCCGTGTCCTAGAGCACTTAGCAATTGCCGGCCCGACGAACCTGTCTGGCTTGGTAGAAGCACTTGGGATGCCACGGGCCACCGCTCACCGCCTGGCGAGCGCGCTAGTGAGCTATGGCCTGCTCGACAGGGGTGGTGACGGTGCCTACCGCCTCGGCGCTCGGTTGGTCGAACTGGGCCGCCTGGCTGCCCAGCGCCGGCCAAGCCTTGCAGGCGCAGCTACGCCGGCGCTCGAGAAGCTGCGAGACACGACAGGCGAGAGCGTGCAGCTCTTCGTGGCTGAAGCTGGCCGGCGCGTATGCATAGTTTCTCTCGAGTCACCTCACAGTTTGCGCACTATCGTGGCGGTTGGCGCCGCCCTGCCGATGGACAAGGGTTCTGCTGGCAAGGTGCTTCAGGGAGACAAAAAGGCTCTTGCAGCAGGCTGGGCCGAAAGCGTGGAAGAACGGGAGGTGGGTGTGGCTTCCGTGAGCGCCCCCGTGTACCTGGGGACGTCTGTCGTCGCGGCCGTTTCTGTGTCCGGCCCGGTAGAGCGGACCACGAGGTCACCTGGCAAACGGTACGCGAAGTTCGTGGTGGAGGCGGCTAGAGAAGTTAGCGCAGCCCTTTCGGGCGCAGCGGGGGTGGCCCAAGGCCAGTAGCGACGAGCGACAGGCAGGCGTTCGCTAGGACGGGCAGGAACAGGTCTGGCCTGGCTATGACGGCGTCGTGGCCGGCGTCCACCTCGTAGGTGCGAGCACCAGGTATGAGGGAGGCGAGCGCACGCTGGCGCCACGGGGCCACTACCTCGTCACGCGAGGTGACAACCACCGCTACGGGCAGATCCAAGGTGGGCAGCCATGGGGAGCTGTCGTAGGCGTTGAGCTCTGCCCCCGCCTCGATGAACGCCGCTAGGTGCGACTCCAGGCGCTCCTCAAAGGCGCCGGCTGCGGGTTCTTGCCTGCGGATGCCCCTATTTGCGAGCGCTCGGTCGTGGCGCGTGACCCGCCATTTCAAAAATGCCGCTGCTCCTTCTGGCCACGACCTGGCTGCAGCGGCGCCAAGCCTCCCAGCCACCCGGACCGCTGGGCGCAGCGACAAGAACCTTGCAAAGCTCGCGGCCGTGGCGCACAGGGCAACGCCGCCCAGAAGCTGCCCGTACTTTCTCGCCAGCACCTGAGCGACAGCGCCTCCCATCGAGTAGCCGACGACGATGGGCCGTTCAAGGCCGAGCTCACCTATGAGGGTGGCCAGGTCGCCGGCGCAACCTTCCACGCTGAACGGAGGAGAACCTCTGCCCTCTCGGCCGTGGCCGCGAAGGTTCGGCGCGATGACCCGGAAGCGTTCGCTCAAGTAGGAAAGTGCGCCGAACCAGTTGAGCGCCGCTGTCGCCATCCAGCCATGGAGCAGGACCAGCGCGGGCGCACCGCTCGGGCCGTCGGCTTCCCACACCCACGTGGGCGGTAGGCAAGCGCCTCTCAATACCCGCCCCGCAGGGCCAACGGCGTTACGTCTCGTCGTCGGCACTGCCGCCGATGCTAGCGGCCCCAAGCAGCCGGCGTCTCTCCCGTGGACGCCGGTCGTCGTGCCCGTCCGGCACATCGCTCGCTCGCTGGGGCAATAGTTCGACGTTGGGGCAATAGTTCGACGCTGGGGCAATAGTTCGAGACAATAGTTCGAGAGGTGAACTACTTGGGCTAGCCTTGCCCAGGTGCAGCAGGGGTGGTTGAGGAGGCTATGGGGCTACATGCTCCGGCACCGGCGCGACCTGTACATAGCTTTTGGCGCGGCTATTTGCGGCAGCGCCTGCCAGACTGCAGTACCCCTGGTCGAGCGTGGCATCGTCGACGAGGTCATCGTGTCGCACGTTTCCGCTCTTTGGCCCTGGCTCGGCGCGCTCATCGGGTTAGGGCTCATCGGCTTCGTGTTCGCTCACCTACGTCGGTACCTAGGCGGCAGGGTCGCACTTGCCGTCCAGTACGACCTTCGCAACGACATGCACGACCACCTGCAGGTCATGGACCTCGCCAACCTGGCCCGGATGCCAACTGGCCAGGTGGTGGCCAGGGCGAACTCGGACTCCATGCTCGTGCAGGGGCTCCTGTCGTTTTTCCCGATCATGAGCTCGAACGTGCTGCTGTTGTTGGGGTCATTGGCGATGATGGTCTACCTGTCGCCTCTTTTGGCAAGCGTCAGCCTGCTCGTAGCACCCGCCCTGGTAGCCATCTCCTACCGCATGCGGTCTCGGGTCTTCCCGGCAACTTGGGACGCACAACAGCGCGAAGGCGACGTCGCGCAGATTGTCGACGAGGACACGGCAGGGGTAAGGGTTGTGAAGGCATTTGGCCAAGAACAGGCGGAGGTCCAACGCCTGGTAAAAGCGGCCGGGCGCCTGTACGGCTCGCAAATGCGCGCGGTCAGGCTGCAAGCGCGCTACCAGCCTTTGCTCCAGGCAGTCCCCGCTATAGGCCAGGTGGGCATCCTGGCCCTGGGCGGCTGGTTGGCGCTCCACCATGAGATAAGCCTGGGGACGTTCCTTGCCTTTTCCACCTACATCGCGCAGATGTTGGCGCCCGCCCGCCAGCTTGCTGGCGTCCTTACTATTGCGCAGCAGGCGCGTGCCGGCGTTGAGCGGATATTCCAACTGCTGGACATGCGCCCGGCCATTTCGGGCCGCCCAGGCGCCAAAGAGCTAGGTGGGCGAGAGCTGGGGCCGGTAAGAGGTGAGGTAGAACTGTCGGGGGTTCATTTCTCCTACCAGGAGGGCCAGCCTGTACTGCGAGGCTTCGACCTGCACATCGCGCCTGGCGAGAAGGTGGCCTTGGTCGGGCCGAGCGGGTCGGGCAAGTCCACTGTCGCCATGATGCTCGCCCGCTTTTACGACCCAGAGCAGGGCAGCGTGAGGCTCGACGGCTGGGACTTACGGGAGCTGTCACTACGTTCGTTGCGCTCGCATGTAGGCTTTGCCTTCGAAGAGAGCTTCTTGTTCTCCGACACCGTGCACGACAACATCGCGTACGGCCGTCCAGGAGCGACGCGTGCGGAAGTTGTGGAGGCGGCAAAAGCAGCTCAAGCGCACGAGTTCATCGAGGAGCTCCCGGCGGGTTACGAGACCGTAGTGGGGGAAAGAGGGCTGACTCTCTCCGGGGGCCAGCGCCAACGGGTGGCACTGGCCCGTCTGTTGCTCGCTCGTCCATCTGTCCTGGTCCTCGACGACGCTACGAGCGCAGTGGACGCACGCACAGAAGAAGCCATCCACGAAGCCCTGCGAGAACAGATGGCAGGCAAGACAGTACTTCTGGTAGCGCACAGGTATTCTACGCTCCGTCTTGCGGACAGGGTCGTGGTGGTAGAAGGGGGGCGCGTTAGCGACGAGGGCACCCACGACGAGCTGTGGTGCCGGAACCAGACCTACCGGTCGCTTTTGTCTGGGGTCGACCCTGCTATTTCTTCTGGCAATGTCGAGCCTCTTGCACTCCTCGTGGCCGGGGTGGCAGGCAACGGCAACGGCGTCACGCCCCCTGCCTGGGGCTCCCAGGGGCGACGCCCAGTTGGGACTTCTTTCAATGTGCGCGCCCCAAACCTTGGCTTTGGGTTAGGTGGAGGAGGTGGTGGCGGTTGGCGTGCAAACTTGGCGCCTACGCCTGAGCTGCTGGCGAAGGTAGAGGCCTTGCCACCCGTCAAGGACTTTGCGGAAGTGGACCTCGACCAGGAGGCTCGGGCCGACCCGCATTTCGGCCTGCGTCGGTTGCTCTCGCAGTTCCGCAGCCCGCTTGCTCTCGGGCTCAGCCTCGTTGTGGCCGACGCACTGGCGTCTTTGGCAGGCCCAGTCCTTGTGAAGACAGGCCTCGATGCTGGGGTTGCTGAAGGCCGTGAGGTGCTGCTTTTTGGCGTCTCAGCCGTCTACCTCGCAGTAACTCTCGCGGACCTCTTGGACCAAATGGCCGAGACTTTCGTAGCAGGTCGGACCGCTCAGAGGATAATGCTTTCGCTGCGCACCCGGGTTTGGGCACAAATGCAGCGGCTCTCGCTCGATTATTACGAGTCAGAGATGTCCGGTAGGGTCATGACGCGGATGACCACTGATGTGGACCAGTTCGAGTCGCTCATAGAAAACGGCGTCCTGTCAGCGCTCGTCTCGCTCGTCACCTTCTTCGGAGTGGCGGTCGCGCTTGTGGTCATAAACCACGAGCTCGGGCTGGCGACCCTCAGCGTGGTGGTGCCGTTGTCGGTGGCCACCTATTTCTTCCGCCGGCGGGCCGCGTTCTTGTACGACCAGGCCCGCGAGCGCCTTGGGGTGGTCAACGCAGACTTCCAAGAGAGCCTGGCAGGCGTCCGTGATTCGCAGGCTTTCGCCCATGAGGAGTTCACCATGGAGCGCTTTCACCGCCTCGGCCACGCCTACCTAGTGTCGCGTGTGGCAGCACAGCGGCTCGCTGCAACCTACTTCCCCTTTGTCCAGTTGCTCTCCAAGCTGGGAGACGCCATCGTCCTTGGCATCGGTGCTGGGCTGGTTGCACGGGGCCAGCTCTTACCGGGGGCGCTCATTGCGTTCCTTTTGTACATAGACTTGCTCTTTTCCCCCGTACAGCAGCTCTCGCAGGTGTTCGACTCATGGCAGCAGACTCGTGTGTCGGTGCGGAGGATCGCCGAGCTCATGCAGCTGGCCAGCGCCACGCCCGAGTTCCCTGGTGCAGTGGAGGTTGGCCGGCTGGAAGGCCGCCTTGACCTTGAGGCGGTGCACTTCGCCTACCCGCTTAGGCAGCCGGCAGCCTTGGATCCTCCCAACGCCGCCAGCTCCAGCCGCGCTCGGGCTTGGCGGCCGAAGGCTCCCGAGGCCGTACGGGGTGTCACCTTTGACGTGGCTCCTGGGGAAACGGTCGCATTGGTAGGTGAGACAGGCGCTGGGAAGTCCACGGTCATGAAGCTGATAGCGCGCTTTTACGACCCCGACAAGGGGTCGGTGCGCGCCGACGGCATGGACCTGCGTTCCATCACTACCCGTTCCTATAGGCGCCAGCTCGGGTATGTGCCGCAAGAGGGCTTCCTTTTCACCGGCACAGTTCGAGACAACATCGCCTATGGCCGGCCGGACGCGTCCGACGAGGAGGTCGAGCGGGCGGCGAGGGCTGTAGGAGCGCACGAGGTCATCGCTTCGTTGCCCGGCGGCTACAACCATGAGCTTGCCGAGCGCGGTCGCACGCTATCTGCTGGCCAGCGCCAGCTCATCGCGCTCGCACGCGCTGAACTTGTCCAGCCGGCGCTCCTCCTGCTCGACGAAGCCACTTCCAACCTGGACCTCGTGGCCGAGGCAAGGGTAGCCGCCGCAATGCGGCACCTCTCGCAAGGTCGCACGACAGTGCTGATCGCTCACCGCCTCCAGACGGCCAGGACGGCTGACCGGATCTTGGTGCTCAACGCCGGCAAGGTGGTCGAAGCCGGCACGCATGACCAACTCGTGGCTCTGGGAGGAAGGTATGCCTCTATGTGGGAAGCCTTCGAAGCTGCCGGCGGCCGGCAAAGCGGGACGGGGCGGCAGCAAGCACCTTCTGGAAGGACGGACTAAGGCAAGTCCTTGGCGGTCGGGTACGCTCAGGGCCGTCGCGGGCCGACCTCGCTCGCCAAGGGGGCTAGAGTCGCCGCGCCGCCGGTGCTTGCTGCGGCCTCGCCGACGTCCCCCGTGACGGGCCCCTCGCCAGCGGCTATGGCATTGGCAGCGGTCGAGGCGGCCGGCGGGACGGCGCGCGTCCTCGCTACCTGCCAGCTTGCGGTCGAAAAGCCGTGGGCCTCTTGCCAGGCTGCGTGAAGCTCTCGCAGGGCGGGCGACAGGTGCCGCAGGTGCCGGCGGGTCAGAGGGGGGATGCGCCGGCGTACGGCCAACGAGTCGGGGCCGGTAAGGCGCGCTAGGCCGAACTGCACGGTCCTGTTGATTGCCCTCACAAACGGTGCGTTGCGGTTGCTACGGTCAGAGATCCCTATGGACCTCGCTGTCTCTGCAAGGTCGAGGTCGAAGCCACTGGGCGAGTAGTCGAAGCCCGCGGCGAAGCGGCGCAGCAGCCACACCGTCGAGGGCCCTAGGATGCCCAGCCAGAAGTCCTCCACGTAGCTTGAGCGTGGGTCGAAGCCGAGCTTGTCCACAACTTCGTCCGCCCAAGGCGAGACATGGAGGAGCTCGGGTGCAAAGCACAGTAGCTGGTTCATGTCCTCTCCTGTGTTACGTTAGGCTTCCATGTGGGGGGAAGTGCCGGCATCAATGCCTCTGTCTGTTCATGCTATTTCAATACACCACAGAGTGCAAGCCTGGAGGTACCGTCCGACGACCTGGTAGCCACGGCGGCTTACAGACGGGTCGCACTAGGCCATTGCCAAGCCGACGCAAGCCAATGGGCATATGCCTTAGGGAGATATGCCTACGAGCTGATATTCCTTGCAGAGATTTACCGCGCGTAGATGTAGCAAGTTCCAGACTTAGAGAGAAAACTCACTACAGATCTGCCCGTTAGGCGTGCACAACCGTACCAAGTTTCGGCACTAGCGTCCGAACTGGCTACATTTCTGCGCACGGGATGGCCTGTTGGCCGGTCTGCGCCACCGGACGGCCCGTTGGCGGTCTGCGCCACCGGACGGGCCCGTTTGGCTGGTCTGCGCACGGGACCGTCTTCGGCGGGCGACTGCCCTGGCCGCACCCATCGTCAGCTGGGAGGCAGGTCGTCAGCTTGCAGGCCGTGGCGGCGTAACGGTGGCACCGTCTTTGGTGGCTGGCGGCGTGGGGGCAAGCTGGAGAGCAGCTCGGCCGTCGCTGCGCTGACCCGCTGGACAGCGAGCTCGAAAGCCTGTGAGGTTGCGGCCGAGGGCAACGCGACCCCGCTTATTTTACGCACGAACTGGCGAGCCGCCGCCTCGATCTCTGACGAGGACGCTGGAGGGTTTAGGCCACGGAGCACGGTGATATTGCGGCACATCGCCACCACGTTAGGGCCCCAACTTGCGCGCCAAGGGCAGGGGGCAAAGGCCGCCCTAGCGGTGGTGCTCGTTACTATTCGGAACTATTCGGAGACGTCTAGGTTTTGGAGACGTCTAACCGCTGGCGCTTGGGAAGTCTAACTGCTGGCGCTTAGTTGGGACGGCTCGAGCCAACCCTCGTCGAAACAGTATTGCCTGCGTCTTTGGGGGTGGGTGCGTGACCGCCGGCGCCAGCAAACCGACTGCCTCCATCAGGGTCACCGTCACTACCGGCACCCGCCTCGTTCGCAAGCTGTGCTTGTGGCACGCAGATGGAGCCGTCGCCGCCGGCAATGCCCCCGCCGGCAATGCCCCCGCCGGCAATGCCCCCGCCGGCAATGCCCTCAGCCATTGCATCGGAGAGGCTCGGCTCGGTGAGCGCAGTGCTGTCGTTTGGGACGCCGGCTCGTTCCAGGGCCCCGAAGATGGAGGCTGCGATCCCGGGGCCGTCGAGGCCGAGCTGGCCGAGGATCCGGTCAGCTTTGCCGTGTGCGATGTAGGCCGTCGGGACCCCGAGGTTGAGCACGGGCGGGCTTTCGCGGCCGGGGTTGAGGTCGGCGATGGCGTCTGCAATGAAGTTGCCCGCTCCTCCGTTGCGGATACCGTCCTCTACGGTGACCACTAGCTGGTGGGCACCGGCGTCGGCAACCATCTCGGGGTCCAGGGGGCGGACCACCCGCACGTCCCAAACGGTCGCTTCGACGCCTTCGGACGAGAGCAAAGTGGCTGCTTCCTCGGAAGCTTCGAGCATCTTGCCCACGGCGAGGATGCACACGCAGCCGTCGCCGCGCCGTACGAGACGGGCTGACAGACCTGAGCCAACCTGGTCAGGTGGCACGTGCCGGGCTGCTGTCTTGGGGTAGCGCACTACGGCAGGCCCAGACAGCTCGAGCGCTGAAGCGAGCATCACTTCGAGCTCCTCGGCCGAAGAAGGGGCAAATATCGTCATACCAGGTACCTTGAGGCACAGCGCCATGTCCAAGATCCCGTGGTGGCTTGGGCCGTCGTCTCCTGTTATGCCCGCTCGGTCCAATGCGAACACGACTGGGAGACCGTGGAGCCCAACGTCCAAGTTAAGTTGGTCGAAGGCACGGGTAAGGAACGTTGAGTACACCGCGACCACAGGCCTGAGGCCTGCCATAGCCATGCCCGCGGCCGAAGTGACGGCGGCCTGCTCGGCTATGCCGACGTCGAAAAAACGGTCGGGCCACCGCTCCTGGAACGGCAACAGCCCTGTGGGCCCCGGCATCGCGGCGGTGATGGCCACGAGGTCCTCGTACTTCTCGCCCAGCTTCAGCATTGCCTCGCTGAACGCGAGCGTGTAACCCTTGAGGGCGCGCGACGACGCCGTCGGGCCTACCGCAGGGTCGAAGGCGCCGGCGTCGTGAAGGCACTTCTCCTCGTCGTCCTCTGCTGGCTTATAACCTCGCCCCTTTTGGGTGACCACGTGGACGACGATGGGGCCGTCGTAGGCAGCGGCTTGGCGGAAAGCCTGTTCCATGCCCGCAATGTCGTGGCCGTCCAGCGGGCCGACGTAGCGCACGCCGAGGGTCTCGAAGAACACGGGCGGCTCGATCACCTCCCTCACTGCCGAGTAGAAGCCCTGAAGGCTCGAGTACGCGAGGTTGCCGACCTTGGGGAGGTCCTTCACTGCCGATTCGATGCGACGTCGTGCCGACGACACTCCGGGGTGGAGCCTGAGGCGGGTCAGGCTCTCCGAGAGCCTCGAAACAGTTGGCGCGTAGCTACGGCCGTTGTCGTTTAGCACCACGACAACGCGCGAGCCGCTGTGGCCGAGGTTGTTCAAGCCTTCGTAGGCCATCCCCCCTGTTAGAGCACCGTCCCCGACGATCGCGACGACCCGTCGGGAGGGGTTGTTGCTCCGCTTGACCGCCGCTGCGATGCCGTGCGCATAGCACAAGGCCGTGGAAGCGTGGCTGTTCTCCACCCAGTCGTGCACCGATTCGGCTCGAGAGGGGTAACCCGACAGTCCTCCGGCTTGGCGGAGAGCCCCGAACATTTCGCGCCTGCCGGTCACGATCTTGTGGACGTAAGCCTGGTGGCCAGTGTCCCAGATGAGGTAGTCCCGAGGCGAATCGAAGACCCTGTGCAGCGCCAGGGTAAGCTCAACCACACCGAGGTTGCTCCCGAGGTGCCCGGACTGCGCCGACGAGACCGCCTCTACGATGAACTGCCTTATCTCAGCGGCGAGCACTTTCAGCTGGTCGTAGTCGAGCTTTCGCAGGTCGCTAGGGCCGTTGATGGTCTCCAGAAGCATTGCACCCAAGCTAGCGCTTCAGTTGGGCGCCGGACCGGCGGCTGTCGAGGCCCAACGGGAGGGCCGTCTGCCTGCCGTTAGGACAACACTCCGAGGGCCACTACCTCTCCTCCAGCGCTAGGGTAACCCGGCAATGGCTTCGGTCGAGGGGCGGTCTCTCTTAGAGGTCGTGGACGAGGCCACCGCAGCGCGTGTGCTAACGCGGGCACTCACTACTGGGGCCGAGTTCGCTGAAATTTTTGTTGAGGACCGGCGTGGTTCTAACCTGGGCCTGGACGACGGCCGTGTCGAGCAACTGAGCTCTGGCCACGAACGAGGCGCTGGTGTCAGGGTCATCGCTGGTGGCATGACCGGGTTCGCCCATACGGCCGACCTCTCGGAGCGAGGTTTGCTCGCCGCAGCCGAGGCGGCGTCTGGCGCTGCCAGGTCGTCCGGGTCAGGCTTGCGGGCCGTGGCTCTGTCCCCGCCCTCTGTCGACAGGCGCGCCGACGTCGAGATCCTCCCTTCTGAAGTCGGCAAGCAGGCGAAGGTGGAGCTGCTCCAGAGGGCAGATTCTGCGGCGAGGTCCTTCAGCGGTTCGGTCCGCCAAGTTGGCGCCACCTACCGCGAGAGCCGCCGGCAGGTGCTCATCGCCAACTCTGAGGGAGTGTTCAGCGCCGACGACCGGGTAAGGGTGCGCTTTGGGGTCTCAGTAACGGCAAGCGGTGACTCCGGTATGCAGACGGGCAGCGAATCGGTGGGGGCAACCTCTGGGTTCGAGCTGTTCAACCGCCACGACGTCGAGGAGCTGGCGCGCGTGGCAGCCGCTCGGTCCGTGCGCAAGCTGAAGGCGAGGCCTGCGCCCACTGGGACGATGCCGGTCGTCATCGGGCGGGGGAGCGGTGGGGTCCTCTTCCACGAGGCATGCGGCCACGGGCTCGAAGCTGACCACGTCGCCAAGGACTTCTCTGTCTTTGCTGGGAAGGTGGGCGAACAGGTGGCGAGCCCGCTGGTCACCCTCGTAGACGACGGGACTATGGACGGCCAGTGGGGCGCCATGTCCGTAGACGACGAGGGCCACCCCGCAGGGCGGAACGTCCTCATACAAGACGGCGTCCTCACGGCCTACATGTGGGACTGGCTCCGCTCAGCTCGTTCAGCTCGCCCAACTGGGGTTAGGGAGCTTGCTGGTGCCCCTAAGGGTAAGGGAGGGCTGGCCGGCGCTGCGCCGCCTGGCTTGCCCAACAACGGGCGCAGGCAGAGCTACCAGCACCTCCCAATGGTGCGCATGACCAACACGTTCGTGCTCGCCGGCGCCGAAGACCCCGATGAGATCGTCCGCCAGACGCCATATGGCCTGTACGTAGCGCAGCTCGGCGGAGGCCAGGTCAATACGGCTACTGGAGACTTTGTGTTCGGGGTAACCGAGGCCTACATGATCGTCAATGGCCAGCTGGCCGACCCAGTGCGGGATGCCAACCTGATCGGCAACGGCTTGGCGGTCCTTCGGGACATCGACGCCGTCGCCAACGATTTCGCCATGGGGTGGCCCGGCACCTGCGGCAAACAGGGCCAAAGCGTGCCCGTCGGGACTGGCCAGCCGACTTTGCGGGTGAGGGCGCTAACTGTCGGCGGCACCGCGGCGGACGGCCCCAGGCCGCCCGGTGCCCTTTCCTGGGCTGGTCAGGCGCGCTGAGAGGCCGGCGGGCTAAGAGCGTTGGCTGGCCACGACCAAGAAGACCTCCTTCAGCTTGCCATCGGGGTCGCCAGTTGGGCGCGCCCCGGCGAGGAGGTCGAGGTCTACGTCTCAAGGGGTACCGAAACGCACGTGAAGGCCTACGAGGGGGAGGTCGAGTCAGTTTCATCGGCGACCTCAGCGGGCGTGGGGATCCGGGTAGTGGTGGGTGGCCGCCAGGGCTTCGCGTACACGGGGTCCTTGGACCTCGTAGACGTCCGAGCGGCACTGGGCGAAGCGCGCGACAACGCTGCTTACGCGACCGCTGAGAGCTGGGTGGGCCTGCCCTCACCAGACGGCCTCCCCCCGGCCCCCCTTGACCTATGGTGCGACGACCTCGTCGCATTGCCGATCGCCAAGAAGGTCGGCACGGCGCTCGAACTTGAGCGCGAAGCGCGTTCGCGCGACGCGCGAGCGCGCAAGGTGGAGTCGGCTACTTGGTTCGATGTCGCCGGTCAGGTGGCGCTGGCCAACTCGCTCGGGGTGACTGGTGAGCAAAGGGCGACAGCGTGTGGGATTGGGGTGTCAGTCGTTGCGGGCGATGGGGTAGGCAGGCAGGTGGGCACCGGCTACTCGGTAGGGCGCTCGCCGGAGGACCTTTCAAAAGAAAAGGCCGCTGGCGAGGCCGTCTTGAGGGCCGTCCGCATGCTCGGCGCTGCCAAGGCGCGCTCTGCCCGTATGCCTGTTGTGTTCGAGCCACGCGTCAGCGCAACCCTGTTCGGCCTGGTTGCCGCCGCCCTCTCGGGCGAACGCGCCTTGAAGGGGATCTCCCTTTTTGCGGGCCGTTTGGGCGAAGCCGTCGCCGCTCCTGCCCTCACGCTCTACGACGACCCGACGGTCCCAGCCGCGTGGGGCGCCTCCGCAGTTGACGACGAGGGCCTGGCTTGTCGCCGCAACGTCTTGGTGGCCGGTGGTACCCTCCAAAGCTTCCTCTACGACACTGCCACCGCGCGCAGGGCTGGCACTCGTTCCACCGCTAGCGCAGTACGTGCTGGCTACAGGTCGCCACCAAGGGTTGGGCCGATGGCCGTGTCCGCCCTACCAGGCACCCTGAGCCCCGAGGCTGTGCTGGCACTGGTAGGAGACGGCCTCCTGGTGCAGTCTGTGAGCGGCGTGCACTCTGGGGTGAACCTGGTGAGCGGGGACTTTTCTGTCGGCGCGGAGGGGCTCATGATAAGGCGTGGCGAGCTGGCTGAACCAGTGCGCGAAGTAACCATCGCTTCGAGTGTCCAGCGCATGCTCCAAGGGGTCGTGGCCGTAGGCAATGACTTGGAGTGGCCCGCTTCGAGCGCCGCCGGCCTTACCCTGGCAGTGTCGGAAATGTCGGTGAGCGGAGCGTGAGCATGCCACATATTTCGAACCTTCGCCATTATGTGAACGGCAACCCTCTGGCAGGGCCTTACCCTGCCGGCTTTGAGGCTGCTGTGTTCGCGATGGGGTGCTTTTGGGGCGCGGAGAGGCTGTTCTGGGAGGCCCCGGGCGTCTGGGTGACAGCCGCCGGTTACTCGGGTGGGCACGTCGAGCGCCCTTCGTACAAACAAGTTTGCACAGGCAAGACGGGCCACGCCGAGTCCGTGCTCGCCGTGTTCGACCCAGCCGTTACCAATTACGAGGCGCTTTTGCAGCTCTTTTGGGAGAACCACGACCCCACCCAGGGAATGCGCCAAGGCAACGACGTCGGCCCCCAGTACCGCTCGGCGGTCTTCTTTGGCAGCGAGGAGCAGCGTAAAGCTGCCCAGGCTTCGCGAGAGCTGTACGGTCGCTTGCTGGCCGAGTCCGGGCACCCAGCCGTGACGACCGAGTTGGCACCTTTGGGCGACTTTTGGTTCGCCGAGGAGTACCACCAGCAGTACCTGGCCAAGAACCCGGGCGGTTACTGCGGCCTCGCCGGCACGGGGGTGAAACTAGCCGAGCCGTTCCACTTAGGCTCCTGACTGGGCCGCCGGCTTAGGCTACCGGCTTAGGCTACCGACCACCCGCTCCTCTGGCACCTCACCCGGTCGTCCTCGCTGGCTACGGGCTTGCTCGCTCAGGGCGCCGGCGCGGCGCGTTCACGAAGCCGCTGCGACCTTGTGAGCTGCCCCGCTAGAGCTGCCGTTTGAGCTACCAGTTGTGCTCGTGCTCGCCGTGGCAGCTGCCGAGGAGCTGGAACTGCCGTCCGAGGAGCCGCCGCCCGGGCCAGCTGGCGACCCTGCAGCCTCCTTGGCTTCTTTAGCAGGAGCGCCTGCCTTCGCCCTCTTTGCCTCGTTGCGGCTGTCGGTCTTGTAAAAGCCGCTGCCCTTGAAAGCGATCCCTATATTGCCAAAGACCTTCCGGACAGCGCCCCCGCAAGCTGGGCACTGGGTCAGAGGGCTGTCCTTGAAGGACTGCACGACCTCCAAGTGCTGCCCGCACGACTTGCAGGCGTACTCGTAAGTTGGCATCCCATGGTCCTTTCGCTTAGCAGTCAGAGCCTTTCATTGCTAAGTGTAGCCTGTGCGCATGCCCCAACGAGTTCGTAAGGCGGTGGTCCCTGCTGCGGGGCTCGGTACGAGGTTCCTCCCAGCGACCAAGGCCCAGCCCAAAGAGATGCTCCCGCTGGTCGACAAGCCGGCAATCCAATATGTCGTGGAAGAGGCCGTCGGAGCTGGGATTACGGACATCTTGGTGATCACCGGTAGAGGGAAGCGCTCTCTTGAGGACCACTTCGACCGGTCTTTCGAACTGGAGTACTACCTTGAGAAGGGCGGGAAGGACGAAGACCTGGCTGAGATGCGCCGCATCGCCGAGATGGCGGAGATCCACTACGTGCGCCAGGGCGAGCCTCTTGGCCTCGGTCACGCTGTGTCGGTTGCGGCTGACCACATCGGGGACCACCCGTTCGCTGTGATGCTCGGCGACGACATAATGCACCCACGTGCCGGCGTGCTGGAGGGGATGCTCGATGCATTTGAGCGCCACGGGTGCAGCGTCGTCGCCCTGAAGGAGGTGCCCCAAGATGACATCTCCTCGTACGGGTGCGCCGCTGTCAAACCTCGCGAAGGCAACCTCGTCCAAGTTGAGGACCTCGTGGAGAAGCCTGACCCTCAAGACGCACCTTCGAACCTGGCTGTCATGGGGCGTTATGTTTTCGGGCCGTCCATTTTCGGTGCCCTTGCCGCCACCAAACCTGGGCGCGGTGGTGAGATCCAGCTCACGGACGCGATCAAAGCCCTCACTCGCAGTGAGCTTGTCCTTGGCTGGACGTTCCGTGATGGCCGCTACGACGTGGGCAACAAGCTTGACTGGCTCCAAGCAACGGTAGAGCTCGCCCTGGAAAGGGAGGACCTCGGGCCTGCTTTCAGGAAGTTCCTGCTGCAGCGGCTTGCCAGGGACAACCACTGAGGCCCTTTTGGGCCTTTAGGGCAGGCCTATAGCCTAACGTGGCCCTGTGAGCCGGCCGCTCGTCGACCGCTACGGCCGCCAAGTGGTGGACCTGCGGATCTCAGTCACCGATCGGTGCAATTTCCGCTGCCGCTACTGCATGCCCGAGGACATCACTTGGCTGCCGCGGGAGGAGATCCTCACTTTCGAGGAGATAGAACGAGTGGCGAAGGTCATGGTCGGCTGCTTCGGGGTGCAGTCGGTGCGGCTGACTGGCGGTGAGCCGACCGTGCGCGCAGAGCTGCCCGCGCTCGTCGAGCGCCTGGCTCGGCTGCCTGTCGAGCTGTCGATGACCACCAATGGCGTCACGCTCGGCCGCCTTGCGGGCCCCCTCAAGCGAGCGGGCCTGAAGCGAGTCACAGTGTCTCTCGACTCGCTGCGCCGTGAGCGCTTTGCGCGCATAGCGGGGCGCGACATGCTCGTGCAGGTGCTCGCTGGCATCGAGGCCGCTCTCGAAGCTGGCCTCCACCCGGTGAAGGTCAATTCGGTGCTGATGAGGGGCGTCAACGACGACGAGGTCCTCGACCTCGCGTCGTTCGGGCGCCGATTGGGTGTCGAAGTGAGGTTCATTGAGTTCATGCCTCTCGACGCGGCGGGGGAGTGGTCGAGCGCGACAGTTGTCCCGGCGGCTGAGGTCGTTGCCAAAGTCGGTGCTGTCTACCCGCTTGAGCCCCTCGACTGCGGTGGGCACGAGCCGGCTGAACTTTTCCGCTACCGCGACGGTGCTGGCAGGCTAGGGGTCATCGCGAGCGTGACGAAGCCGTTTTGCGCGTCCTGCGACCGGGTGCGGCTGAGCGCCGACGGCCAGCTGAGGAGCTGCCTTTTTGCACTCCGGGAACGTGACCTGCGCACGATGTTGCGCTCGGGCGCCACCGACGAGGACCTCGCAATGGCGGTCGAGGAAGAGGTGGCCCTCAAATGGGCCGGCCACTCGATCGGCAAGGTGAACTTCGTGCGCCCGGCTCGCAGCATGAGCCAGATCGGCGGCTGACGAGCGTGCCGGCGGGCTGGTCGGGACGTCCCTCGTTGGCGTAGACTCGGCCCAATGCCTGAGCGCGGCCTAACGCATGTCGACCCTTTGGGCCGCGCCCGCATGGTCGACGTGACCCCCAAGGAGCCGACCCACCGGCGCGCAGTTGCCCGCTGCAGGGTCCACATGCAGCCTGAGACCACGGCCAAGGTAGCTGCCAACGCGATCACAAAGGGCGACGTGCTCGCTGTGTCGCGGGTAGCCGGCATCCAGGCAGCAAAGCAAGCGGCCCAGCTGATCCCTCTGTGCCACCCCCTTTTAGTGGGCGCAGTCACGATCAACTTCACGATCGGCGACGACTACGTCGAAGTAGAAACGCAAGTGGAGACCGTGGACCGCACTGGCGTCGAGATGGAGGCGCTCACCGGTTGTGCTGTCGCTGCCCTCACCGTGTACGACATGTGCAAGTCGTCCGACCGTAGCATGGTGGTCGGCGAGCTCGCCCTTTGGGAAAAGACTGGCGGCCGCAGCGGCCACTGGCGGCGGGACGCCCAGGGAGCGCCACTCGCGCAGGCGGAAGGCGCGAGGCCATTGCCCATCGAGGAAGAAATAGACGGCCTAATTGGCTCGGACGGCTCGCCAGCGGACCTTTAGCGCTTTGGCGAGCCTTGGTCGCGCCGGCGAAATCCACCACTCGCGCGCCCGCGCCAGCTACGGTGCTTCGCTGAGATATGGGTACTGACCTGTTCGTCGCCAGCCTCTGGGGCGCGGTGGCCGTCTACTGGCTCTGGAGCAAGCGCCTCGCCAGCGCGGACACAATCGGCCTGTTCCATCGCGAGCTCGAGGTGCTCCAGCGAGCTACGCCGGCGCGTGTCGCCCCGGCAAACCGCTTGGCCGCACCACCGACAGCGCACCCTCCTGTCCCGCCCCAGGTGGCTTTTGTAGCTGCAGCTCACCGTCGTGACGAGGTGCGCCGGCGCCGGCGCGACGTGTTGGCCCTTTTGGCGGGCGTAACAGTGCTGACGTTGGTAGCAGCTGTAGCGAGCGGGTCTGCGGTTGCGATGGCGTTCCAAGGAGCTGCCGACATCGCCCTCGTGGGCTACGTGTACCTGCTGTCGAGCGCTCGCCGCCCTGATAGGTCCCGCCGCCCGTCCCGCTCCTACGGGGACTTCGCCAGCTACTCAGACCTTTCTCTCAACCGGGCTCGCTAAACGCACCCGCGCCGCTCAGGCACACTGGGGTCGTGGTGCTCGCGGGTACAGAACGTCGTACGAAGGTCCTCCTCGTTGAGGACGACCCCAACATCGTGGACCTGATCAGGAGCAACCTAGTCGTGCGGGGCTTCGACGCCTGCGTATCGCGTGACGGCTCGCTGGCCCTCCAGTTGCTCGAGACCGAGTCGCCCGACATAGTCCTGCTCGACCTCATGCTCCCCGGGGCAGACGGTTTCGAGCTGTGCCGAGAGATGCGGGAACGTTCGAACGTCGGGATAATCGTTGTTTCTGCCAAAGGGGGCCAGCAAGACAAGGTCACCGCCCTCAACTTGGGCGCAGACGACTACATGACCAAGCCTTTTGGCATAGAAGAGCTGCTTGCTAGGATCAGCGCCACGCTCCGGCGCACGCGCCCTGTTGAGCCCGTGGAGCCGACGCCGCTCCGCATCAGCGCCGGCGACTTGGTGATCGACCTTGAGTTGCGCCTAGTGACCAAGGGTGGGCAACTCGTCCATCTGACGCCAACTGAGTTCGCCCTCCTGCGCGAGCTGGCGCTCAACCGAGGGAAGCTGTTGACTCACGCTCAGCTGTTGCGAAGGGTCTGGGGACCGGGCTACGCGACTGAGACGGAGTACGTACGCGTGTACGTGCGCAGGCTCCGGGCAAAGCTCGAGAGCCCCGACGGCCCGCAGGTGATAGCCACCCAGGCCCGTGCAGGCTACCGGTTCGCGTTGGGGTGACGAAGCCGGCAGCGTCATGTCGCCGGCGGGCTAGCCGCCGCTGGCCCAGGTGCCGCTGGCCCCGGCCCCGCTGGCCCCGGTCCCGCTGGCCGCCCGGACGAGCGCCAAGGCCGGCCCCGTAGGCGGCACACTGGTAGCCGTGTAGGCAGCACACTAGTAGAGGTGGTTGCACAGCTCACCGACGCAGCTTCGCCTCTTGACGGCGCCAAGGCCCCCGCTTTGCGGGTGCGCGGCGTCGTCGTCGGCTTCGGGGACGTCCCCGTACTGCGAGGCGTCGACTTCGACCTGCGGCCCGGCCAGCTCGTGGCCCTAATGGGCGAGAACGGCGCTGGCAAGTCCACCCTCGTGCGCTGTATCGCGGGTGACATTGCGCCGGCGGCGGGAGAGGTGGCCATTCACGGCGAGCGTGTGAGGTCGAGCCTTAGCGCCGCCAATAGTGGCCTCGCCGTCGTGTGGCAAGACGCCGCCTTGTGTGACAACCTCGATGTGGCGGCCAACCTCTTCCTTGGACGCGAGCGGGGGAGATGGTTCCTATCGGAGCCAAAAGCCAACATGGCAGCCAACGCACTTTTGGCCTCTTACGGGGTCAAGGTGGCCAAGGTCCGCGCTGCTCGGGCTTTGTCCACGGGACAGCGCCAGCTGGTCGCTCTAGTGAGGGCAGTCCAGGCCAAGCCGCGCCTGCTTGTGCTGGACGAGCCAACCGCCTCGCTGGGCGTCCAAGAAACCGCCCAAGCGGAGCAGCTCATCAGAAGGGTGAACTCCGAAGGTGCCACGGTCCTGCTCGTCTCCCATGACGTGGAGCAGGTTTTCCGTCTCGCCGAGCGGGTACTCGTCCTGCACCGGGGCAGGGTCCTTGCGGACCTTGCTCGTTCGGAGACTCACCCCGACGAAGTTGTGGCTATCGTGGCTGGCCACCCGCCGGGGACCACCGCTCGCCACCAGATCGCGAGGCTGCAGAACCTCGTTGACCAACTTGCTTCAGCCAAGCTGAGCTCGAGCTTGCCGCTGATCGGCTCGGCTCTCGCAGCCGCTCTCAACATCGAAACGCTGTGCGTCCACTTGGCTGAAGACGGGGCGCTTCGCCTCGCGGCGGCGGTGGGCCTTCCTCCAGCGCTCAGCGCCGCCTGGGCTGTACTGCCGGTCGGCCGCGCGGGCGGGCCGATGGGCCACGCGGCCGAAGAAGGCCGGGCTGTGGTCGATGAGGACGTCGAAAGAAGCCCGTCTTGGGCAGGTTTCGTGCACTTGGCACGCGCGGCGGGCGTCCGCAGTTCTTGGGCTGTACCGCTAGTAGGTTCTGCCGGGTTGATCGGCGTGATCACGGGGTGCCGGCCCTTCCTCGGGCCACCTCAGCGGGACCAGATGGAGCTGGTGTCGCTGTACGCCAGCTACGCAGCAGGCGCGGTGGAAAGGGAGTGGCTGTTCGGCGAGGTGACGGCTCGCAACCGTGTCCTTGAGACGATCCGGGAGGTGCTTGAGACCCTCGCCGGCCCGCTCCCGGTCTCGACCGGCCTCCTGCGGGCCCTTCAGGCTCTCCAACTTGGGCTGCGCGCAGCCGAGGTCGAGCTCTGGGAGCGCCCCCCAAACGGGGCGCCACGTTGCCTCGCTTTCGTGGACGCGGACAACCAAGCACACCACGAACCTGCCAACCGTGACGCACGCGACGCTGCAGAGGCGCTCACAGCCGGCCCGTGGCAACCGGCTCGCCGCATGCAGCGAACTGGCTCAACTCAGCTAATGGTCACCACTTTCGACGTACCGAGGGGACGGGCGGCGCTCATAGCGCGGTGGGTCATGTGCGAACCCCCCGAGGACGCAGTCGCCCTCATGGGAGACGCTTCCTACTCGCTCAGTTTGGCCCTGGAGCGAGACGAGGCCGAACAAGCTCATCAACAGGCGGCGGCTTTGAGGCGTTCGCACCGGCTCCAGCAGGAGTTCCTCTCCCGCTTGAGCCATGAGCTCCGCACCCCGCTAACTGCGATCCGCGGTTACGCGAGCAGCTTGCTTGCTTCTGACGTGACCTGGGACGAAGCCTCCAAGGTGCGGTTCTTGGAGCGCATCGCGAGCGAGTCGGCGCGGCTCGGGCGGTTGGTCGGCGACCTGCTCGACTTCTCAGCCATGGAGGGGGGCCTGCTGCGCTTGCAACCAGACTGGTGCGACCTTGGCCTTGTCCTCGAGGCGGCCGTCTCGTGCCTGCCGCCCGAAAGGTCGAGCTCGGTCGAGATCTCCTGTGAGCCCGGCCTTGGCCCCGTTTGGGCGGACCACGACCGGTTGGAACAGGTGTTCGTGAACCTGCTTGAAAATGCTTTCCGCCACAACCCGGCAGGAGTGAGCGTGAAGGTCGGCGTCACCTCGGGCGTCCCTGGCAGGGTCGTGGTCCGCGTGGCCGACGACGGCGTGGGCTTGCCCAGCGAAGTGCGCGCGCGGCTTGTCGAGCCTGCGAGCGCGACCCTCCGTGGGGCTGGGCCAGCCGAGGGGGGGCTTGGGCTTTCCATCGCGCTGGGCATAGTGGAGGCGCATGGCGGAAGGATGTGCCTGGGACAAGCGTCACAAGGGACGACGTTCCTCATCGAGCTCCCGGTAGAGGCCCCTGAAGGGAAATCTTAACGCTTTCTTAACAACGCACCAGGGACGTTCACGGTCATGTTCACATTGGCCGTCGTACCTTCCTTGTTCGCCGGGGACCACCAGTAACGGCCCCGGGCCAGGTCACGGGCAGCCTTGGCTTCAGGGGGGCCTTAAGGCTTACCTGAGGCTGCCGGTAGCCAGTGGGCTGGGGCTTCCATATAGATTGAGCAAAGGGGACTAAGTATGAACTTCTCAGGCAAAGCGAGGGGTGCTGCAACCGCTTCAGTGGCTGTCGCGGCCCTTCTCGCCACCACGGTGGCGCAGGCTCCTACTGCGGCCGCAGCCACCGTCTCAGCCACAACGTTCAACCGCAACTTCACCACCATGGCGCTGCTCAAGCCCATAGTCGCTAAAGGGACTGGGGGGATCACCGCCATCCTGCCCGACACGGTCACTTCCACTCGCTACGTCGAGTTCGACGCCCCCTTCCTAAACGAAGCCATGCAGAAGGCCGGCCTGCCACCGACCGACATCTACGTGGAAAATGCTGACGGCAGCGATGCCACGGAGTTTTCGATGGACCAGGCGGCCGTCACCGCAGGCGACAAGGTGGTCATCATGGACCCGCTGGACTCGGGCGTTGGCGCCAAGATAGAGGCTTACAACGCGGCTCATGGCGTCCAGACGATCGACTACGACCGCCTCACCTTGGGCGGTAAGCGCAAGTACTACGTCAGCTTCAACAACGTGCGTGTCGGCACGCTCCTTGGCCAGGGGTTGGTGAGCTGCATCAATGCGTGGCATGTAAGCAAACCGGTCGTCCTCGTGATGCACGGCGCCCCGACTGACAACAACGCTACGTTGTTCGCTGACGGCTATGACGCCGTGCTCGAGCCCTACTTCAAGAGCGGGAAGTACACGCTGGTAGGCAAGCTGCAGCCCAACGAAGTGCCCGCAGGCACGTGGACACCGAGCGTGGCCCTGACCGAGTTTGAGGGCATCTACACCAAGAACCCAGACATAAACGCAGTGTTGATGCCGAACGACGAAAACGGTGCGCCGATAATCCACTGGCTGATAACTGCCAAGGGCCTGAAGCCTCATACCATGCCCATAACAGGCCAGGACGCGACCCTGACCGGCCTCGGCAACGTGCTCAACGGTTACCAGTGTGGCACCGTCTACAAGCCGATCTTCCTCGAGGCGCAGGCAGCTGTCGCCCTCGCCGTGTACGCACGTGCGGGCATCACACCCCCCAAGTCCTTGCTGAACGGCGAGACCGAAGACGTTACCGAGCACAAGGAAGTGGCGTCAGTGCTCCTTACGCCCGAGTGGGTCACTACCAAGAACATGAACTCGACGGTCATCGCTGACCAGTTCGTCCCAGCGGCCACACTGTGCGCGGCGCCGTACTCCACAGCGGCAGCTTGCAAGGCAGCCGGCATAAAGCCCTAACCTGGTTGCGATGAGCAAAGCGCCTGGGCCGCCAAAGTGGCCCAGGCGCTTTCAGCGCCGTTGTGCAGCTTTATGGTGGCTGGGCAGTGGAAAGAGAGCGTAACTGATATGGCTGTTCCGTCTACGCAAGGGGGCAAGGCTCCTGGCTTGTTGCCCCGAGGAGAGCCACTTTTAGAGCTACGAGGGCTCCAAAAGAACTTCGGGCCAGTGCGAGCCTTGACAGGTGTCAACCTCACCGTCCAGGCGGGCCTCGTCACCGCTCTTTGCGGTGACAACGGCGCTGGTAAGAGCTCGACGATCAAGGTCATCTCAGGCATCTACCCGCCTGACGGGGGGCAGATCTTCTGGCGCGGGGGGCCCGTCCACATCCACTCGCCAAAGGACGCGGCCGCTTTGGGGATCGCCACCGTGTACCAGGACTTGGCCCTGTGCGACAACCTCGACATCGTCCAGAACATGTTCCTGGGGCGCGAGAGGACCAAGTTCGGGGCCTTAGACGAGGCCCCTATGGAGGTCGCAGCGCGACGGACTCTTTCTGACCTGCAGGTGACCACCGTGCGGTCGATACGCCAGCCCGTTGCCTCTTTGTCTGGTGGCCAGCGCCAGTCCGTCGCCGTTGCCCGTGCCGTGCTTTGGAACTCCCAACTTATGATCCTTGACGAGCCAACGGCCGCATTGGGCGTTGCGCAGACGGAGATGGTGCTGCGCCTCGTGAGGCGCTTGGCTGAGCAGGGCTACGGCGTCGTCATCGTCTCGCATAACCTAAACGACGTGTTCGAGGTCGCGGACCGGATCGTCGTCCTACGCCTTGGTGCGACGGTAGCCGAAGCCCCGGCCTCCGCTCTCGACCGCCAAAGCGTCGTGGAGCTGATGACGACCGGCACGCTCTCCGGTAGAGCGTCACTTGCGGCTCCTGCCAACGGTGACAAGCCACAGGAGGTGTGAACGATGGCAGTTGAGCAGTCCCAGGCTGGGGGCGAGCAGTTCCCTGGTGCCCCAGTCACAGCTTCTATAACGACGGCGACTGCACCTTCGAACGAGCTCGACGACATCGCGGCTGAGGCGGCGCTTATCGCAGCGACGGAGGTAGTCGCGGACAACCTCGTCGAGTACGTGCGGGGTTGGTGGCGCAGGGTCCGCGCCGGCGACAGTGGCGTGCTGCCAGTCGTGGTCGCCCTCGTAGTGATCGTGGTCGCCTTCCAGGCGCGCGAGCCAAAATACCTTTCGGCCGGCAACCTCGTTGACCTTTTTGACCAGATGGTCATATTCGCGCTCTTCGCGATGGCAGAGGTTTTTGTCCTCTTGCTGGGGGAAATCGACTTGTCCGTTGTTTACAACGCAGGGATAGGGGCGGGGCTGATGGCTGCTTTTGTCGCACCCCCGTTCAAGTTTGCCTGGTGGATCTGCATTCTGATCGGCGTAGCTACCACGACCCTTATCGGCCTGGTCTTGGGCACCCTCATCACACGGTTACGGCTGCCTTCGTTCATCGTCACCCTCGCCGCGTTCTTGGGCCTCGAGGGCGTGATGCTGTTCATGTTCAACAAGTTCAGCGTCGCAGTGGGTGGCGTGATACTGATCTCGAACCACGTGCTAGTTGACCTGGTGGCCGGGAACATCACTCCAGGCTGGAGCTGGGTCACCATGGCTATCTTGGTCGTGGCTTTTGGTGTGTACAGCGTTGTGAGGGACGTCCGGCGCAAAGCCGCCGGCTTGGTGACGCCTCCCCTCAGCTTGACGCTGCTGAAGGCCTTGGCCGTGGCTGTGGCGGGTGTCGTCGTTGTGGCGATATGTAATGTCAACCGCGGGTCGCACGCGATAGCCAACCGCGGTGTCCCTTGGTCGATCCCCATACTTCTGGGTATTTTCGGGGCCACCACGATATTGCTTTCGAGGACTCGTTTTGGCCGTTATGTCTACGCCATCGGGGGCAACGCCGAGGCAGCCAGGCGCGCCGGGATCAACGTCGCCATGGTCCGCACGGCGGCATTTGGGCTGACCGGCCTTCTTTCTGGCCTCGCCGGGATGATGTACTTGTCGTGGTTAGGGTCCATATCCACCGACATTGACCCGAGCTTGATGCTTTACGCGGTGGCCGCGGCCGTCATCGGTGGCACGAGCCTTTTCGGGGGCCGGGGCAAGGCTCTGCACGGAGTGCTCGGTGGGCTCGTGATCGCGGCCGTCTACAATGGCATCGACCTTATGGGCCTTGGCGCTGCCTACGAGGACATGGTCGTCGCGCTCGTGCTGCTCGTGTCGATCACAGTGGACTCAATCGCCCGGGGAGGCCAGCGAGCCCGTTAGGTGAGGGTTAGGTTAAGCCTGAATCCACGTGCGTCCAGCAGCTCGGGCGCGCCATGACTGCAAAGGAGTGTGCATGACGTAACCGAGCGACAAGCTTGCGATGACCAGCCGGTGCAAGTCCGGTCCGGGGAGGCGCCAGGAGCCCCCGGTA
>Ga0209061_1001166_pt1 | contig 47366 bp, 39 predicted proteins | sample Coa_R1_10_FD_187157 | JGI IMG/M metagenome (GOLD analysis project Ga0209061, IMG submission 187157) | Surface soil microbial communities from Centralia Pennsylvania, which are recovering from an underground coalmine fire - Coalmine... | ecosystem: Environmental > Terrestrial > Soil >...
CCCCGATGGGCACGGCTACTGGCTGGTAGGTGCCGACGGAGGGATCTTCAGCTTCGGCGACGCCCGTTTCTTCGGCTCAGCCAGCTCCCGTCACCTGGCCAAGCCGGTCGTCGGCATCGCCTCGACCTGACATGGTCGGTAAAGCGAGACTTTTGCGCACCACGCTTTAGGTAGGTCGCACAGCTCTGGCTCCTGCCTGGTCGCACCTTGGTGGCTAGGAAAAGCCACCGGCTTTAGCCGGTGCGGCCGGCCCTGGGCCGCGGCCCGTACTACGCCAGGCCCGCTGGGCACCCACCTGCCTGGGCGCGCCCAAGGCCCGGCCCCAGTGTGACAAGGTCCGTGGCTGTGGAGCGGCCACCCGGCTCAGTGTTCGAGGAGCTCGCCGCTGGCTACGACGCCTGGTACGACAGCGCGCCCGGGCGCGCCCTGTTCGAGCTTGAGCTCGCCTGCCTGCGACCACTGCTGGCCCGAGCTGCGGGGCCGTGCCTAGAGGTAGGGACCGGTACTGGCCGTTTTGCCGCTGCGCTTGGTTGCCAAGTCGGCCTCGACCTGTGGCCTGGGCCGTTGCGGCTGGCCGCCCGCCGTGGGGTAGCAGTCGTCCAAGGTCGCGGTGAGCACCTGCCGTTCACCGGCGGCTGCTTTGGGCTTGTAGCCCTCGTCGCCACGCTCTGCTTTGCTGAAGACCCTGTGGCGCTCCTCAGCGAAGCGCAGCGCGCCCTCGCCCCGTCGGGCCGACTTGTCGTTGGCCTGGTGCCGCTTGACAGCGCCTGGGGCCATCTCTACGAGCAGCTGGGCCGCTCTGGGCACCCGTTTTACCGAGTTGCCCGTTTCCTGCCTTTGGCCGAGCATGTCCGGCTGCTCGCACGGGCGGGTTTCGGGGTGGTTGGCGCTCGCTCGACGCTGGCCCAGGCTCCCAGCGAGGAGCCTTCCTGGGAGCCTCCCCAAGAGGGCATGGTCCCCGGTGCGGGGTTCGTAGCCCTTGAGGCGAGGCCCTCGGCGACCTAGGGTGAAATGCTGTCGCCTGCCAGCAACGTGGGGGCGCGATCAGGTTGTGGCCTCTGCGGAGCTGAGCAGTTGTGGGTGGAACGGAAGAGGCCTCATGCTGCTTTCTCGGTGAGGCTCTCACGTCGGGCCCGAGCGCTTCGGCCCGTCGTGCGAGCCGCTTCGCCTCGACGGCGGGGCCACGGTGGCGCTCGAAGTAGCCCCCCGGGGCCTTCGAACAAGGTGCCGTTGGAGAGGAGGTGCCAGATGGTGGGCAATATTGAGCTCGCCACAGCGACGGCGGCCTTGTTCGGCCCTCTGCGTCTCGCGATGCGGGCATACTGAGCGGCGTAGTAGCTGTTCTTGGTGTGCACCCCTGCCCAGGCGGCCTCGACGAGGGCGTGGCGCAGCCACTGCGAGCCAAGCGGGCCGGCCGTCAACGCGACCTGGACCGCCGAGCGGCTGAGGTCCACACGCCCTGCGCCGCCCCAGCTAGCCGCCCCCTGTCGTAGTGGCCCAGGCCTTCGCCGCCACCACCAAGGCCGCGGTGGGGATCGGTCAGCGGTCACCAGTGAGCCCAACCGGGCCATCGCCCAGCTTGAGACCGCGCTCGCGGGCCGTTTTGAGCAGCACCCGGACGCCGACACCTGCCTCTCCCTGCCAGGACTTGGTGATGTGCTCGGCGCCGGCTGCTCGGCGAGCTCGGGGACGCCCCCGACCGGTACGCCCGCCAAGTCTCGCAAGGACTGGAGACCTCCACCACCAAGCCCTACGAGCCCTTGGCAACCGCCTCGTCGGCATCCTCCACGGCTGCCTTGTCCACCGCACGCTCTACGACGAGCACACTGCCTGGGCCCAACGCGACGAGAAAATCCCCACAGTCGCTTGACTATGGGCCCCTGGGGAGCTTAACAGAGGGGTGCGGTACCTGGGCCGCTCGTGCGGGCACGGGGGTCCTTAGGCTTAGGGGCGCGTCTTCGGTCGCGCCCCGGTCGGTACCTGCCACAGGCGGTCACTGCCTGTTTGGCCCAACCAGAGCTCCCCCGGCCCTGCCGCGGCCAGGGCAAAGCGCGCGCTGAAGCTGGCGTGGGAGTAGGCAGGGACGAACTGCCAACGGCCATCTCTGTAGCCCAGGGCGCCGGCCACGCCGTTGCCCGTGACGGCTCCCACCCACAGCCCGTCGTCCCAGGCCAAACCTGAGACAGAAGCTATGTCCCTCGGCGCGGGCAGCCATTGGCGGGCACCGCTGGCACTGTTCACGGCATAGATCCCTACCGTGCCGGGTGCTGCCCCCGCCACGGCGGCGTAGGCTGTGGTGCCGACGGCCATGATGGCGTCCAGGCTGACCGGGGTGGTCGTCCCTGGTGCGATGAACGTGCGGACCGGGCCCCTCGGGGAGCTGAGCAAGAAGATCTCCGAGGACTTGGGGACGATCCCCCATACTCCGCCGCCTGGGGCAGGAGCCAGGCCGCCCACGTAGCCTCCTTGGGGGCTCGGCACGGCGCGGGACGTGAACCGGCCCGTGGCGGGTGACAGCTCCAAGACCACGGGTACGCCGTAGGGCCCACCGATCTCCGAGACGCCCAAGTACACAGGCTCACCGTGGGCCCCGACCGCGACTCCCCCGGGGCCGGTGGGGGTGGCAGTGTAGCTGAAGCGCCTGGTGCTGCCAGTAGCAGGGGAGAGCCGCACTAGGGTCGTCTGCCAGTTGGTGTAACTGGTACCCGTGCGGGCCAAGTAGTAAAGGACGTCGTCGTAGAGCGCCATCCAGCCAGTCGTGTTGGGGGCAGGGTAGCGCCGGGCCACACCGCCGCTCTTGGCTACAAGGACGATGCTGCCTGCCGGCGACGGTGCTCCCCCGGTCCCTCGTGGCGAAAGGCTGGCCCAGGCACCCCCACCGGGCGCCGGGGCCATGCCGTTGAGGTCGCCCGGGAGCACGACGGCTCCGTTGGCAGGCACGCTGGTGCCACCGAAACTGTAGCGGTCGGCTGTGTTGGCTGCCGAGGTGCCCAGCGGGGTCGTCACCTGGACATTGCAGGTGCCCTCCCCGCGGGGGGCGACCACCATGACGGATCCGTCGCTTTGCACCCAGAAGCCCGGCGCCGGTACGCCACCGAAGCTGACCTTGCTCGCTCCCCAAAGGTCCTGCCCGGTGACCTTCACGGTGTTGCCGCCGGTCGCCGGGCCACTGGCCGGGGTGACCCCGGCCACGCTCGGCGCAGCGGAACCGTAGAGGCCCACGTCCAGCACAGCCAGGCTCTGGCGCCAGGTACCGGCATGACCGGGGACATCGTCTGTCTTGGCGCCCACCTCGACCGACGTGGTCGTCTTGGGCACCGGCACCTCGACGGCTACCTGGCACGAGCCGTCCTGGCCCGTTGTGCATGCTGGTGCTGACAGACTGCCAGGCCCGTCGGTGCTGAACTGCACGGTTGCACCTGGGATGGGGTTGCCGTCCAACAGGACCTGGGCCGTAAGGGTGCCGGAGGTCTTGAGCGACAGCTTCGGTTTGCAAGTTGTGCCGCCGAACTTGTTGGTACTGCAAGCCTCGCTCCAGCTGTAGCCCAGTTCGGGTGGCTCGGCCGTAAGGAAAAGCCCTACACCCGGGTGGGCGACGGTAACGGAGGCCGCCATCTCGCCGGCCGAGCCCACGTAGGTGCGGTTGCCCGTCCAGGTCGCCTCAAGCCTGGCAGGCCGGGTCGCCGTGCCCGCCGCCAGGAACGGTACCCAGGTGATGTCGCAGCCGTCACCGGAGGTCTCAGGTAGCTCGGCGGGTACGCAAGTGCCGACGACCGTGCCGTTGTCCAGTAGGCTGACCGTCCCGCCGGTGCCCAACTGGAGGAAGTTGACACCGCTGGCCGACGACAGCAGCACCCGGACGCCGTAGCTCTGGCCTGCCATGACGTCTGCCCCAACGGGCCACCGTGGGACCAGTTGCACCCGGCTGGGGCCGGGGCCAACGTCCACCAGGGCCGAGGTGCCAGAGCCGGCGTAGCCGTCACCTCCGGGCCATCGCGCGGCGACGACTTGGAAACCCGTGGGCATGGGGCTTGTCGCCAGGACGGTAGCGGTGCAAGCCCCGTCCTCCAGGGTGCAGGTAAGCGGCTCGCGGGCACCGGCGGCGGGGACCTGGAAGGCCACCTTCGGCCCGGACAGCCCAACAGTGCCTCCGCTCGAGGTGCGCAGGGAAGCCTTGAGCTCAAGTGGTTGGCCGAAGCCCGCAGTGGGGAAGCCGTGGCTGTCGACCGGCAAGGGTTGGCCCCCTGGGCCATAGAGGCTCAGCGCCAGCGAGGTCGGGGTACCCGCAGGCTGAGCCGTCCCGCTCACCGTGAGCTGCACCAAAGACACGGCGTAAGTGCCAGTTATGCCGAGCCCGGCGTTGGCCACCACCAAGTCGGGGCTGAGCTGGATGTCCACGGGTTGGCTGTTCTCACCGTTGACATATACGTTCACCTGTACTGTGAGGTCGGTCTGGTAGACAGCCCCGCCCAACGTGCTTGTCAAGAAGTTGGAAAAGGCGGACTGGGGGCTTGCTTGGCCCTCGACAGCAGAAATAGCGCTGGTGGCTGCATTTTGCATCTGGGAACTAGCGAAGTCGAGGAACTGCTCGAGCGTCTCCATGCTCTCTGTGTCGGGGGGGCCGACCGTGACGCCGGTGTTGACGCTCACGTCCTGTTCGTCTTGTACCCCCTCGCTTTGCAGCACGAAGTTCAAAAAGCTAGCGGACACGTTGGAGAACACCCCGAAGTTGTTGCTGAGCACTTCGGTGTAGATGTGGGCGTGGACGGTGAGCGAGTCCCAAGCCGAGCTCGTCCCTGTAGGGTTGGGCGCGTCGTAGACGGCTTGGAGCCAGTCCTCTACTCCCTGGTCGGCCACGCCGTCGGTTATAGCCCCAACCGTCACGATGCCCCGTTGGGGCACTGGCGTAGCCCAGCCGACGTTGCCCCCCGTTGGGACGCCGAAGAGGCTTGGGGTCGTGCTCCAGGTGAGCGGGGCTGGGTAGACCTCTGACAGCGGGTTCGCGAACTGGCACGAGCTAGCCCCGCAGGCGACTCCGTAGCTCGCTGTGGGCAGCACCACGGCTGCGCCAGCTGACCTTGTGGTGGGCGCACTGCGTGGTGCGGCGCTGGCGGGGCCGGTGCTGCTCGCTAGCCCAGCCACCACCACGAGGGCGACCACTGCCCAAGATCTCATGAGGGGCTTGGCTGTCCCCCTTCCCGCGTGCACTATGCCGTCCTCCTCCCGGGCCGCCCTGCACCTGCCTCGCTAGTCGGCAACAGTGGCTGCCCAACATGTAGTGATGACATATATGTTATGTACTATGCTATGTACAGGCACCCAGGTACGCAACTGGGAGCTATGGCGTGGGGGGCCGGTGGGCTAGTCGTGCCCTCGTTGGTGGCCCCTGCCCCCGCAAGCCCGGAGGTTTGCCATGCAACGCCTTGGAGTGGTGCGGGCCGGCCGGGTTGGCCCGGGAGCGGGCCGGGCCGGCTGGCGGGTACCGGGCTGGGCTTTCCAGCTCCCAGGCCAAGTTACGCAAGAAAGCCCGTACTGCGCGTTTGGCCCAGAGCTCGAGCTCGCGGTGGGCGATGGCTGGTGCCGTGGGCCCCGGTCGCCAAGTACCCTCCACCGACAGCGCGCAGCGGTCAGCGTCGACCGCTATGACCGAAAGGTCGGCTTCGAGGTGCCCGGCGTGCTCACCTCTAGGCACCCACCAGCCAAGGAGGTAGTGGGTACCTCTGCTGCCCCGTTTGCCTGGGCCGGGCCCAGTGGGGGATAGCGAGGCGGCGACGTCGAGGCGGCCCCCGCTGCGCTCGGGTCGTGGGGCCCCCGCTTGTTGAGCGGCAGGCAAAGCGCCAGACAAAGCAGCGGTCGCGAGCGCGTCGAGGTCCGCTGCGGCGCGCGCCAGGCCCAAGTGGGCCTGCGTTGCCGGCAGCTCGACCTGGACGACGTCTGAGACCCCTACCGATGCTGGGTGCAACCGGTGGGAGTCGCCCGGTGCAAGGTAGGTGCCGGCTTCGATGGCCGCGTCCCGTGACGCCAGTTCAGCGAGGCTGGTACTCGAAAGCAAGTCACGCAGCGCCATGGTGGCCGCCGACCAGGTCTCATGCAGGGGGCAGACCGCTTCCCAGTGGCAAGGGCCCTCCCCCAGGGCGCAACGGTCAGCTCGGAGCGGGCCCTCTGCAGCTTCGACGACCTCGAGCACCGTGATCTCGCTGGGTGCCCGCGACAGCCGGTAGCCGCCGCCGCGCCCGGCGCGGGACGTGGCCAGCCCGGCACGCACGAGGTCGGCGAGGACCTGGGAGGCGAAGGTCTGGGGCACCAGGGTGCCCGCCACGACTTCCCGGATCTTGCGGCTAGAGCCATCGTCGAAGGCGCGAGCGAGCAGGATCGCCGAGCGCATCACGTAGTCCCCGCGCTTGGACAAGGTCATGTTCATGGCTGTACGTGTACCTCACCTGGATACTACTCGGTGGTAACTACGGGTGGCCTAGGGCCAGTGGCTCTGGGCAGGGAGCTGCCGGGCTGGCCACCGGCTGCGCCCCGAGTGGCGTGCCCGCCTGGCCGTGCCTGCCTGAGTCGTGCCTAGCTCAAGGCCCTGGGCTGTGCCGCCTGGGGGCCAAGCCAACGTAGCCGGGCAGTGGTCGGCACGCTGCCAAGCAAGGCTGTAGGCGTACCAAATGTTGTGTAAGTAACTTGACGTTGTGAGCCACCGTACTTACACTTGAGTAGGAGCACGTAGGCCGACTACGGGGAAGGAGGAGCAGTGGCCCTAGCCGAGCGAGAGAGCCCCGTGGCCCTGAGCACGGTGGCCCACCCAAGGGCAGCCACAAATGGGGGGCCCCTGGCGGGCCCAGGGGCCAAGTTCAGCTCGGGCCCCATATCGGCCGCCGTGCGCCTGCGGCCGGCGCAGCGCCAAGGCCTGCGCGAGCGCTTTGCCTCGAGCGACCCCGTCCCTGAGCGGGACCTGACCGCTGCCTTCCCCCGGCTTGCCCGGCTGGTGAGGAGCCGGCGCTTCCAGTTCTTCTTGGTGCTGCCCAACCAGGTGGTCTTCTGGACGGTGATCGTTGTCGGCCTGGTTGGCACGGTTGTGCCTGGGTTGAACTTCGGCACCGCGATCACCTGGTACGTATGGTTCTGCCTGGTGTTCGTGCTGATGGTGGTGGTCGGGCGGGCCTGGTGCGCCATGTGCCCCTTTGGGGGCTTCGCAGAATGGGTGCAGCGGCGGGCGCTGTGGCGGCGCACACAAAAGGCCTTGGGCCTTGGGCGCAAGTTCCCTGAGCCGCTCGCCCGCTACGGGTTCCTGCTCCCGGTCGCGACCTTCTTGTTGCTCACCTGGATCGAGGAGTTCTTCAACATTGCCGGTCCCGGTACCCCTTCTGACACCTCGTGGATGGTGGTCGGGATCGTCTCGAGCGCGCTCGTGTTCTTCCTCGTGTTCGAGCGCCGGACTTTCTGCCGTTACATTTGCCCGCTCAGCACCCTGATCGGCACGGTCGGCTCGATGGGCTCGGTAGCGGGGTTCCGCACCCGTGACCGGGAGGTGTGCCTCAACTGCCGCACCAAGGACTGCATGCGGGGCGGGGACAAGGGCTACGGGTGCCCGTGGTACACCTGGCCGGGCAGCGCCGACTCCAACCTGTACTGCGGGCTGTGCAGCGAGTGCTACAAGGCATGCCCGGAAGGCAACGTTGGCCTGTTCGTGCAAAAGCCCCTCACCTCTCTCGTCGCCCCCCGCCGCCGGAGGCCGGACATTGCCTGGGGGGTAGCGGCGCTGTGGGGCCTCGTCCTCTACCAGCAGGTGAACGCCACCAACGCCTTCAGTAGCGCAGACACCTGGCTCAACCGCGAGCTCCACTTCCCCCATTACCCCAACCCGGTCGACTATGTAGGCTTCATAGGGCTTGGCGTGGTGGCCACCGCGGCAGTGGCGTGGCTCATGGCGGCGCTTTTTGCCGACCGTCGTTACCACTTCGACCGTCCCGGCAATTTCCAGGAGAGGTCCTCGCGCTTCAGGTCGTTCTTCGTCCCCATGTCCTACGGCCTGGTGCCCGTGGTCGGTGCCGACTACTTCGCCCGGCAGTTGCCAAAGTTCTTGCAGCACGCTCCCCGGGTCCTGCCGGCTGTGGCCCATATCGCCGGCTTCTCTTCGGTCAGGTCACCCGTTTACTCCTTCTCGCTCATGTCCAACGGGTGGATCGTGCTCACCCAGGTAGCGGTGGTTGCCCTCGGGACGCTGGCGGCGGCTTGGGCCAGCTGGAGGATCGTTGGTGCTGAGGTTGCCCCAGCCAGCCGCCATGGCCTGGGCGTAAGGTTGGCGTCTGTGGCGTTCGTCCTCGCATGCGGGACGGCCGCAGCAGTGCTGTACGTAGTCATGCACGCGGCGGACTAGGAAGGAGGCACACGGGTGGCCCTTGCTGACCTGCTCGAACGCACCGGGTGCCACGTAACGGTCTTGGCCGACCGCTGTGCCGGGTGCCAAGAGTGCGTCGTGCGTTGCCCGACTGGCGCGCTGCACATCGAACCGGAGCGGTGGGTGGCCCGAGCTGACGACGCGGCTTGCGTTGGGTGCCGCCAGTGCGTGCAGACGTGCCCGTTCTCGGCGATCGTCGTCGAGGGGCCGCTGCGCGCTGGCCAGCGAGCCAGCCTCCCGCCTCTGCACCCCGGCAGTACCGAAGGTGGCACGAGCGAGGTGCGCCCCGGGTTCTCCTCTCTGGCCGAGGCCCAAGCCGAAGCTGCCCGCTGCCTCCAGTGCCCTGACCCGACTTGCGTGAGGGGCTGCCCAGCCCACAACGACATCCCAGGCTTCATCGCGGCCGTGGCCGGGGGGGACTTGGAGGGGGCACAGGAGATCTTGAGGCGCACAACGGTGATGCCGGACATATGCTCACGGGTTTGCGACCAGGCCCTACAGTGCGAAGGGGCTTGCACGTGGTCGCTGGCTGGCGGCACACCGGTGGCCATAGGGCTGCTCGAACGCTTCGTGGCCGACAATGTACCGGTGCCACCGCCAGCGGCTGGGCCCGATGGCAGCAAGCTATCGGTGGCTGTTGTTGGTTCCGGCCCGGCAGGCATTGGGGCCGCCTTCGAGCTGGTGGCCAGCGGCGCTCAGGTGACGGTCTACGAGGCCGACGACGAGCCCGGTGGGCTGCTTCGTTGGGGGATCCCGGCCTTCACCCTCCCCCTCGAGGTGAGCGGGCGGCCATGGCGTCAACTGCTGCAGGCGGGCGTGAGCTTGCGTTGTGGGGCCAAGGTGGGCCCCGAGGACCTGGACGAGCTCCTGCAGCAGCACGACGCGCTCGTCCTTTGCCACGGGGCCGGGCTCCCCCTGAGCCTGCCTGTGCCCGGCGCCGGCCTACCCGGCGTCGAAGACGCCACCTCGTTCCTGAAGCGGGGCAAGGCTGCCTTGGTGGAGGGCAAGGCCCTCCCGGACTTCGTCGAACTGGCTGCTCGGCCAGGGGCAGGCCGGCCAGTGGTGCTCGTGGTCGGGGCGGGCAACACCGCCATGGACGTGGCCAGGACTGCTCGCCGGCTGGGGGCCCGGCCCATTTGCGTCGACTGGATGGACCGCCGCTTTGCCCCGGTCCGGCCCGACGAGCTGGAGGAGGCGGAGGCAGAGGGGGTGGAGGTCCGCTTTTCGACGACGCTGCGTGCCCTCCAGGAGCTGGACGGTCGGGTAGGCCGCGCCTTGTTGGCCCGCACGGCCCAGCACCGGGCCGACGAGCGCCCTCAGGTGGAAAAGGGGCCGGGTGACTGGCAGGCAGTGGACGCGGTGGTCATGGCCATGGGTTACCGCACCGACCCTGCACTGGCTTCGGCCCTGCCGGGCACGCCTCTTCGGCGCGAGGCACCAGGCTTGGCGGACCGGCGCTGGCAAGCCAGCGGTATCTTGGCCGTCACCAGCCCCAGGTTCGCGAGAGGCCGTCCGGTGGGCCAGCTGGCGCTCGGCCGTGAAAGCGCGCTGGCAGCTGCTGGGCTCCCCTTGCGGGAACGGACCTGGGTGGCCGGGGACGCCCTGGTCGGGCCGTCGACCGTGGTAGAGGCGATGGCTCAGGGGCGGCGGGCGGCTCAGGCTGTGCTGCGCTCCCAGCCCCGTCGGGCTGGGCCGCCTGGCGGCCTCAGGGCGAGCCGGGTGCTGGTGGCCTACGAGAGCCGAGGGGGCCACACCAGGCAAGCAGCGGAGCTTGTTTCGCGCGAACTGGCAGCCTCGGGGGCCACCGTGGCCACCCTCCCACTCGAACGTGCCGGGTTGGCAGAACTGGCCGATTGCGACTTGTTGGTGGTGGGCACCTGGGTGGAGGGCCTCGTCTTGGCGCGGGTGGGGCCGGCCAAGGCCACCCGTAGGTGGTTGGCGGGGCTACCCCTGCTGCCTGGCAAGTCTGTCGCCATTTTCTGTACCTACGGCGTCTCTCCCAAGGCCACCCTGGCCCTCATGCGCCGTGCCCTTGAGGCCAAGGCAGCCACAGTGACCTGCGAGGCGGCATTTGGGCACCGCGACCTCAGCGAGGCTGGGCTGGCCAAGCTGGCCGCCTTCGCCCACCAGGCGCAAGGGTCAGGCCATGGCCAACTTCCCGAGCACCGCCAACCCCCCGAGCACCAAGGTGCCTACGTCAGGGCTTTGAGCGCGCCAGTCAGCTCACCGATGGCCTCAGCACCAGCAGCCGACGACGCTTGAGCGCTGGGCCGCGCTCAGGGCGCCAGCGCCGTGGGCCGGGCAGGGTCATGGGCGCGCCAGCGGCCCGGTGTGCCCCGCATGTGCAGTGGGCAAGCCAGAAGCATAAAGGGCTGCCTCAGTCCGTGACCCCACGCCGAGCTTGGCGAGCAGACTGGAAATGTGGCCTTCAACTGTCCGCACCCCGAGGCCGAGCTCGGCCGCGATACGTTTGTTCGGCCAGCCCTGTGCCAGCAGGGCGAGGACCTCGGACTCCCGACGCGTCAAGCCAAGCCCTGGGCGACGGCTTTCCCGCCGCTGCGAGAGCCGCCGTGAGATCGCGCCGTCCAGGACGAACACCCCCTCCGCCGCGGCCCGTACTGCCTCGGCGAGCTCTCGTGCCGAAGCTGTCTTCAGTAGGTACCCAGCGACTCCGGCGTCCAGGGCTTCGTCCACGAAGGCGATGTCGTCGTACGCGCTGAGGACGACGACACGTACCCCGGGATGGCGCTCGGACGCCCATCGAGCGAGCTCCAGGCCGCTGGCGCCGGGGAGGCTGACGTCGACCAGGGCCACCTGCGGCTGAAGCTCGGCGAACAAGTCAATGGCCTCCTCGGCACTGGCTGCTTCGCCGAGGACCTTGAGATCTGGCTCCTGTTCGAGCAGACGGGCTGTGCCTTCCCGCACCAGGGCGTGGTCGTCAACAATGACCACGCCGACCCGGGCCGGGCGAGCCTGGTTGCTGCCGACGCCCGGCCCAACCGGTGCACCGGTGCCCGAGGCCGAACGTGGTTTTCGGGACGTCACCTGCTGCTAGGATAACATTGCTGGCACAGGGACCTACGTTGGAGCTGCCAAAGTTGGGCATGTCGCAGGCCAGGGCCCACGCTCCGGGGGTAGGCGAGATGGGTGCCCGGTGACGACGGCCTACGGCACGCCTAAAGGCCTTGACGGTGGCCGGGAACTTATGACGGCCACCCCAACCAGGGTTGAGCTGGCTGCGGTCCTTCGCCGCGCTGCCCGCCCGCCGGTGCGCGAATGGCGCTTTTGGGCCCTGCAGGCCGGCGTGGTGCTGGTTGCAGCCCTGCACCTAGAGGTCGACCTGCACTCGTCGCTCGAGACCAAGGGCTTCCCGATCGGTGTCCCCGTGGCGTTGCTCGTCGTCCCGGTGGCGTACGCCGCGCTGCGCTACGGGCTGGCCGGCTCGGCCGCAACTGGTGCTTGGGCAACCCTGCTGTGGCTGCCCGACCTCCTCCTGCCCCACGACCAGGGCCACGCGGGGAGCGACATAGTGGAACTGGCGCTCGTGGACTTCGTAGCTTTTGTGATCGGCTTGCGCATCGAAGCCGAGAGGCTGGCGCGCGCCCGCGCTGAAGTGGCCACCAACCAACGCATGGACATCGAGGCGCGCTACCGCCAGCTTTTCGACGCGAACCGTGCCCCTACCGTCGTCTTGGACGACCGCGGCCGCCTTGTGGACGCCAACCCCGCTGCACGGGCAAGTTTCGGAGGGGGGCTCCGCCTCGGTGCCTCCCTGGAGGTGCCGGGGCTGCAAGGCTTGTCGCCCGCAGGCTGCGCTGGCCGGGTGGTGCGCCTCCCTGACGGCAGGGAGTACCGGGTGGCCCTTGCCGAGCTGCCTGCCCAGGCCGGCCCTGCGTTGGTGCAGGTGGTCTTCGAGGACGTCACCGAGGAACGTACAGAGGGACGTCGCGCCAGCACCTACGCTTCGGCCGTCGTGCAAGCGGAGGAGGACCAGCGCCGTCGCCTGGCCCGCGAGCTGCACGACGAGCCGCTCCAGCTTTTCTTGCACCTGGCTCGTCGGCTGGAGAGCCTGAGGGAGGCCCACGATGTGCCCGAGGGCGTCAGGGACAGCCTGGACGAAGCGCGCCGCCAGGCGCTCGACGCGGCGGGCCGGCTCCGTGTCATCGCCAGGGACCTTCGACCCCCGGCCCTGGACCAGCTCGGCCTGCCTGCCGCCATCTCGAGCCTGGTGGCTAGCACCGAGGAGGAGGCCCACCTGGCCACCGAGCTGGAGATATGTGGCCACGCGGAGCGTCTTCCGCACGAGGTGGAGCTGGGGGCTTTCCGCATCGTGGAGGAAGCGTTGCGCAATGCCGTGCGCCACTCGGGGGCGACCATGGCCCAGGTGAGGCTGTGCTTCGGGGAAGCTGAGCTCTCGGTGAGGGTCTCCGACAACGGCAGGGGGTTCAGGCCGCCTGCTTTTGACGAGCTTGCTAGTGCCGGCCACCTCGGGCTTGTCGGGATAGCGGAGCGGGCCCGTCTCCTCGGTGGCCACCTCGAGGTGCGTAGCGCGCCGGGCCAGGGGACTGAGGTCGGTGCCGTGGTACCCCTCGGTAGGCCAAGGAGGTGAACTTTGGCTGGCCCGGGCCACACCGTTGCCCGTCCCGGTGAGCCATGCTGGGCTGTGGGGGAGGCTGAGCCGGCCACGGCCCCCAAGGCACGCGTCAAGCCATGAGAGAACTGCACCCGAGCAACGCCATGTGGGCCCTCGCTCAACGGGCTGTCCAGCAGGGCCAGCAGGCTGGCCTCGCGGCGGTCGGCATCGCCCCGGCCACCCCGATGGACAGCACCAGGCGGGTCCTCGAGGAACGCAAGCGGGCCGGGCTGTCGGGGGGCATGCAGTTCACCTACCGCAACCCGGCTCGCTCGACCGACCCGAGCCGGGCACTGCCTGGAGCTGCCGCGTTGGTGGTCGGGGCATGGCCCTACGGCCCAGAAGGCCGGGGACATGCCGGAGAGGGGCGCTTGGCCGCCAGGTGCCGGCCAGCGGGTGGCCCCCGGGGGCCGGCCGGGGGGCGCGCCGGGGCGGGGCAGGGGCCCAAGGGGGCGGAGGGCTGTGGCGGGGCCACCCAGTTACCCCTCCGGCCTCGGGGGCGGGTGGCTCGCTATGCCTGGGAAGACCACTACACGGGCTTGCGAGCCGCCCTGGGCCAGGTGGCAGGCGTGCTGGAGGCTGCCGGGTGGCGTGCCCGGGTACTGGTTGACGACAACGCTTTGGTGGACAGGGCCGCCGCCCATCGCGCTGGCCTGGGCTGGTTCGGCAAGAACAGCAACATCCTGCTCCCGGGGCGAGGTTCGTGGTTCGTGCTGGGCTCAGTGGCCACCGACGCTCCGCTGCCCACCGGGACGCCGGTCGCAGGGACGTGCGGCCCTTGCCAGCACTGCCTGCAGGCTTGCCCCACGGGCGCCCTTGTGGCACCGGGCACCCTGGACGCCCGCAAGTGCCTGGCCTGGCTGCTCCAGTGCCCGGGCGTGTTCCCGTGGGAGCACCGGGAGGCCCTCGGGGACCGTATCTACGGTTGTGACGACTGCCAGGACGTCTGCCCGGTGAACCGGCTGGCGGCCCGCCGGGCCAGCACCGCCGGAGCGGGGGGGCCAGGGGCCAGCCGGCCCGGCCCGGGGAGGGCTACGAACGGCGGCACCGCCGGAGCGGGGGAGCTGGCCCTGGGTGGCGAAGAGCCCCCGGACGGCAGTGGGGCCAGGGCAGGTGGCAGGCGTGAGGTCGATGTCCTCGACCTGTTGGCGGCCAGCGACCAAGAACTGCTCCAGGGCTACGGCCGCTGGTACATTCCCCGACGTGACCCCCGGTACCTGCGGCGCAACGCCTTGGTCGTGCTGGGCAACACCGCTGACGGGTCGTCCCCGGCGGTGGAGAGCGCCGTGCGCGCCTACCTGGCGCACGACGACGAACTGCTGCGGGCGCACGCCATATGGGCCGCGGCCCGTCTGGGGCGGGCTGACCTGGTGACCTCGGCTCGGCCTCCTTTGGCTTGGGGCCCTGCTCCCCTGGTCCAAGAAGAACTGGCTCGGCTGGGCCAGGTCCGCCCGGCCCGGGCCGGGGTGCAGGGCAGGGCTGGCGGGCAGGGAAGGTGAGTTCATTGGTGCCCCACATCCTGGTGACCAACGACTTCCCGCCCAAGGTGGGAGGCATCCAGTCCTACCTGTGGGAGCTGTGGCGGCGGTTGCCGCCCGCGGACGTCACCGTGCTTACTGCCTCTCACCGAGGGTCAGGTTGGTGGGACCAGCGCCAGCCGTTCCGGGTCGTCCGGGCCCCCGAGCCGGTGCTGCTGCCTCATCCCCTCCTGGCTCGGCGGGCCCGCCAACTGGCTCGCCAGGTGGGCGCCAAGCTCCTGGTCTTCGACCCGGCGCTGCCCTTGGGGCTCCTCGGGCCGTCCCTGGGCCTGCCTTACGCGGTTGTGCTCCACGGTGCCGAGGTGACCGTGCCCGGCCGCTTGCCGGTCAGCCGCCAGCTCATGGCCCGCGTGCTGAGCCAAGCCTCGCTGGTGGTCGCGGCGGGCAGCTACCCCGAAGCCGAGGCCCGGCGGGCGTTGGGCCCGAGCCGGCCGTTCCCGCCGTCGGTGCAGGTCCCGCCGGGGGTGGACACCGAGCGCTTCCGGCCTCTGTCGGCCATCGAGCGGGCGGCGGCCCGTGCTCGCTTCGGCCTGCCGTCGGACCGCCCACTGGTGCTCAGCGTCAGCCGCCTCGTGCCTCGCAAGGGCATGGACACCTTGATCAAAGCGGCTTCTTCCATAGCGGGGGACTTCCCCGGGCTCCAGGTGGCCATCGCTGGGGAGGGCCGGGACCGGGGGCGGCTCGAGCGGCTGGCCGCCCGCTCCCGGGCCCGGGTTAGCCTGCTCGGGCGGGTCCCCGGCCCCGACCTGGCCGACCTGTACGGCTGTGCCGACGTGTTCGCCCTCTGCTGCCGGTCGCGCTGGGGCGGGCTCGAACAGGAGGGGTTCGGCATCGTCCTGGTCGAGGCCGCCGCCGCCGGCGTGCCGTGCGTGACCATACGTACGGGCGGCGCCGGTGAGGCGGTGGCGGCCGACGTGACCGGGCTGGTGGTCGAAAGTGCGAGCGGCTGGGGGCGGCGCCAGCGGGCCGGGGAGGCCCGGCGGGTGGCCGAAGCCCTGGCCTTCGTCCTCAGTGACCCCGCGGTCGGCCGCAAGATGGGGGCTGCGGGGCGGGAGCGCGCCGAGCAGGAGTTCTCTTACGATGCGCTGGCCCGCAAGCTGGCGGTGGCCCTCGACGGCGTGGCCAACGTGAGCTGAGGCGCCCGGCCGGTTACCGTTTGCCACAGGGAGGTACGCAGGTGGAAGAACAGGTCACCGAAAAGATGGTCGTGCGGGCCAGCCCCGCCTACTGTTACGCGGTGCTGACCGACTTCGAGCGGTACCCGGAGTGGGCGGCGGACATAAAGGCGGTGACAGTCGAGGAGCGCGACGACCAGGGGCGGGCCACGCTGGTCACCTTCAGGGCGGCTGCGTTCGGGCGCAGCACGTCCTACACGCTCCGCTACGACTACAGCGGCGCCCCCACCCGGCTGTCGTGGGCCCAGGTGGAAAGCGACGTGACCCGCAAGCTCGACGGGAGCTACCTGATAGAGCCCAGCGCCGATGGCTCCGCCGAGGTCACCTACCAGCTCACCGTCGACCTGAAGGTGCCTTTGCCGGTCTTCGTGAAGCGCAGGGCGGAGGGACGGATAACCCACACTGCCCTCCGGGAGCTGAAGGCACGAGCCGAGAGCTGACCCCGGTCAGCGACCCGGGGGACCCCCGCCTGCGCGGCTACCGGGGGCTGCGTGACCCCGTCCTGCGACGCTGGCGCGAAGCGGCCCAAGGGGTCTTCGTGGTCGAGGGCAAGCTGGCCCTGCAAGCTGCCCTGGGCTCGCGCTACCCGCTGTTGTCGGTGCTCGTCTGGGACCGCCGCCTACCGGCCGTCCTCGCCCTGCCGCTGCCTGGGGGCGTGCCCGTGTACGTCGCCAGCAGGGAGGTGATGAGCGAGGTCACGGGCTTCGACGTGCACCGGGGCGTGCTGGCCCTGGCCGCCCGGATCCCCGAGCCCCGCCCCGAGGACCTGCTTGCCGGCACCAGGCTGGCCGTGGTGGTGGAGGGGTGCCACGACCAGGAGAACTTGGGCGCCATCTTCCGCAACGCGGCCGCCTTCGGGGTAGGGGCCGTGCTGCTCGACCCCAGCTGCGCCGACCCCCTGTACCGTCGCAGCGTGCGGGTGTCGATGGGCCACGTGCTCCGGGTACCTTTCGCCCGGCTGTCGCCGTGGCCCTCTGCGTTGCAGGCCCTGGGAAAGGGGGGCTTCGTGCTGTTGGCGCTCACCCCTGCCCGCTACGCCAAGCCGGTCCGGTCGGCTGCGGCCGAGCTCCAAGGGGCCCGGGTGGCCCTGGCCGTCGGCAACGAGGCCACCGGTTTGAGCCAGCAGGTGCTGGGACAGGCCCGCCCGGTGCGGATCCCGATGGCACCCGGTGTCGACTCGCTCAACGTCGCCGCGGCCACCGCCGTGGCGCTGCAGTGCTTTTCCGGCCTGGAAGAGCAGCCCTGAAGTGGCCCCGGGGGCGACATTGAGGGCACCTTGTGTGGGCGTGGACATCGGAGGGTCCAAGGTGCTCGCCGTGAGGCTGGGGCCCACGGGGGAGGTGGAGGCCCAGTGCAAGCGGCCAACCCCTACTGAGCCCATGGAGGTGGTGGCTGCCGTCTTGGCGGCGGCGGCAGAGGTGTCCGGCCCACTGGGCAGCGGTGGGACCTTTCCCCTGGGGCCGGCTCCTCCGCTGGGGGTGGGCTGCCCGGGGATGGTGGACCGGCGCGGCCGGGCCCACTTCTCGCCCAACCTGCACGGCGTCGACGGTTTCGACTTGCGCGCCGCGCTGGCCGAGCACCGCCCGCCCGGGTCCACGACGGTGGTGGTGAACGACGCCACCGCTGCTTGCTGGGCCGAGCACGTCTTGGGGGCTGCGGTCGGGGCTGGCGACGTGGTCATGGTCACGATGGGCACCGGCATCGGGGGTGGGTTGGTCATAGGGGGGCGCCTGGCCGTGGGTGCCCACGGCTTTGCCGGTGAGGTCGGCCACATGGTCGTTGACCCTCAGGGCCCAGCCTGCCCCTGCGGGAAGCGAGGGTGCTGGGAGCGCTTCGCCTCGGGCAGCGGGCTGGCTCGCCTGGCCCGGGAAGCGGTGCTCGCGGGCCGGGCGCGCCGCGTGGCCGCGTTGGCGGGCGGCGAGCCGTCTGCGGTGCGCAGCGAGCACGTGGTCCAGGCAGCCTCGGAGGCTGACCCCGAGGCCCTCTCCCTCGTCCGGCACTTCGCCTGGTGGCTGGCGCTCGGCCTCGCCAACCTGGCCAACGCCTTGGACCCGGCCGTGATCGTCCTGGGAGGCGGCCTGGCCGAAGCCGGCCGGTTGTTCCTGGCCCCGGTCCGGGAGGCGTTCGATGAACTGGCCGAAGCTCCTCGGGCCCGGGGGGTGAGGATCGAGCTGGCGCGGCTGGGCGAACGCTCCGGGGCCGTCGGGGCTGGCCTCCTGGCGGGGGGCCTCCTGGCGGGAGGCCTCGCGCCGGAGGGGCTCTCGGGGGAAGACGACTGGCTGCCTGGGGCGGGGCGGCTAACCTCGTAGAGGACGAGGAGGGAAGCTGTGGAGTTCCGACGCATAACTGGGTTGCCCCCGTACGTTTTTGCCGCCATCAACCAGCTCCGGGACGAGGCCCGCCACGCCGGTGAGGACGTGGTCGACCTCGGCTTCGGTAACCCTGACATACCGAGCCCGGCCGTGGCAGTGGAGAAGTTGGCCGAGGCAGCCCGCAACCCGCGCAACCACCGCTACTCGTCCTCTCGGGGCATACCCAACTTGCGGCTGGCGGTGGCCAACCTGTACCGCCGGCGCTTCGGGGTGGAGCTCGACCCAGACCGGGAGGTCGTGTTCACCATCGGGGCCAAGGAGGGCCTTTCCCACCTGATGTGGGTGCTGCTGGGCCCGGGCGACACGGCTTTGGTGCCGTCACCTTCGTACCCCATCCACATCTATGCCCCGTTGTTCGCCGGTGCCGAGGTCCGCCAGGTGAGGCTGGGCCCCAACGTCGACTTTTTTGCCAACCTGGTCGAGAGCTGGGAAGAGGCGTGGCCCCGGCCGAGGGTGATCGTCTTTTCGTTCCCACACAACCCGACGACCGAGTGCGTGGACCTGGCGTGGATGCAAAGGATCGTCGACTTTGCCCGGGAGCACGATGTCGTGCTGGTCCACGATTTTGCTTACTCGGACACCTCTTTCGACGGCTACGAGCCGCCGTCGGTCCTCCAGGTCCCGGGGGCCAAGGAGGTGGCCGTGGAGCTGTACACCCTGACCAAGAGCTTCTCGATGGCCGGTTGGCGGGTGGCCTTCGCCGTCGGCAACGCCGAAGTGGTCGGCGCCCTCACCAAGCTGAAGAGCTACTTGGACTACGGGGCCTTCCAGCCCATACAGATAGCCTCGATCGTCGCCATGAACGAGGCACCCGATTACCCCAAAGAGGTCAACGCCATCTACAAGTCTAGGCGTGACACCCTGGTGGACGGGCTCAACCGCATCGGCTGGCCGGTGGCCAAGCCTCGGGGGACCATGTTCGTCTGGGCGCCGGTGCCCGAGCCCTACAGCGAGATGGGCTCGCTCGAATATGCCAAGTACCTGGTGAAGGAGGCCTGCGTGGCGACGTCGCCCGGCATCGGCTTCGGCAACGGGGGCGAGGGCTACGTGCGCTTCGCGCTGGTGGAGAACGAACAGCGCATAGCTCAAGCCGTGCGCAACCTGCGGCGGGCCCTCACCAAGCTCGGCTGAGGCCCCCGGCGGGCCCACTGAGGCCGGCGGCCGGGTGCGCCGGTCGTAACTCGGCGTTCATTTCCCCCTCCTAGAGTGGCGACCATGGCTACGTTCGTGCTGCGGGTGTGGCTGCCCGACCGTCCCGGGGCCCTGGGCGCGGTGGCCAGCCGCATCGGGGCCGTCCGAGGCGACCTGGTGGGCATCGACATCTTGGAACGGGGGGCTGGACGGGCCATAGACGAGCTGGTGGTACAGCTCCCCGACGCCACCCTCCGCGACCTGATGGTGAGGGAGGTCAGCCAGGTGGACGGGGTGGAGGTCGAAGACATCCGGGTGTCGCCCTCTGCTCCGGTGGACCCCCGCCTGGACGCGTTGGGGACAGCTGCCCACCTGGTGGAACGGGACAGCCTGGGCGACCTCCTGCCCGCCCTTTGTTCCCGTGCGGCACGGGACCTGGAGGCCGAATGGGCCGCGGTCGTCGACCCGGGCACGCCTGAGCCCCTGGCCTGGACGGGCGCAGTACCCCCGAGGGCGTGGTTCCTGGCCTTCGTCGAGGACGCCCGAGCTGCCCAGCCCAGCCCGGAGGAAGGCGGTGAGCACCACGACGAGCACCGTCCCGTCCACCGCGATGGGGCCGACGGCCACCACGTCTCTTGCACTGGCGGCGCCGATGGCCACCTCGGCTCTCACGGTGGCGGCCCGAGCAGCCCTCACCGCGCTAGCCACCTCGGCCCAGCCGATGTCGCCTGGGCGGAGATGCCGGTGGCCTCGCTCGTAGTCGTGCTGGGCCGGGACGGCAGGCCGTTCCGCGCCCGCGAGCGGCGCCAACTGGTGGCACTGGCACGCATAGCCGACCACCGGTGGGCGGACCTGGTGGCCCCGCCGGACGCGGCTGTAGCCGCCGACGGCAGCGGCCCGGCGGGGGCGACGGTCCGTCCCCGGGGCCGGTAGGCCTCCCCGGCTGCTTGGGGCAGGGCCCGGCCCCCATCACAGGGCCCAGAGAAGCGCCGGCGCCAGGACCGCACGGTCCGCTCCGGGGCGCCCCGGCAGAGCCTGGCAGAGCCATCGGGCAAGCCGACGCCGGTAGGAGCGAGCACGGCCACCTGGCGGCCGTGCTGTCCCGGCGCCTAAGACAGTTCTACTCTGGCCACGTCCTTGCGGCCCAGCAGCCACAGGGCTACTTCGCTGGCGCTGCCCCGGACCGCCATGGGACCAGCCTGGGCCGTCCGGGCGCGGCGCCCGGCCAGCAGGACGGGCGGGTGGCCCGGCACCTCAGCCCGGGACGCCGGGGGCCGGCGGCCCCACGAGCTGAGCAGGCGCAGCCACAGGCTCATGGCATTGAGGCGCCTCCACAGCTCGTCCTCAGCCTCCGGCCCAAGGGCCCTCGGTTGCCAGCCCGGCTGAGCCCGGCGGACGTCCTCGTGGTGCACGAAGAACTCGACGGTGTTGACCGCCCCGTCCAGCGGCCGCACCATGGCCGGCGGGCCCGCCCTGAGGCGTGCCAGCAGCTCCGACCAGGTGAGGGTGTCGCGCAGGCCGTCCCGGACGCGGTCAGCCCATTCCCGTAGTGGCCTCAGGCGCAGGACGGCCCCCGGCGTGGAATCTGGGCGGCGGTCCCGCGCCACCAGGTGAGCAGCCAGGTCAGCGGTACGCCAGCCCGCGCACAGCGTCGGGGCGTCAGGCCCCAGGTCGTAGAGCAGGTCGCACAGAGCATGCCGTTCCTGTTGGGCGAGCCAGCCACCGCGCCGGGGGCCCGGCTTGCTCCCGGGCTGGCCGCTGCTGCCGGGCCGGCCAATGGGCACGGAGGAGGCGTTGGGGCTCATGGGACGATAGTAGGGCCAGGGCCCCGGAGCCGGGCCCGCATCAGGGCGAGCGGCTCCCAGGCCGGGCACGTCGACGCGAGATCCACAGGCGGCCTGGGCTTTTCCCCTGGCTACGCACAGCTGCCCCCTCCTATGGTCTCCCAGGGTGGCCCAGCGGGGCCATGGGCGAGGGCAGCGCGACGAGGGCACAGCGACAGCCCCTGCACGGGACGCGAGGGAGGTGACGAGGAAGTGCCGAGGTGGGGACTGCAGGCCAACGCTATTGACAGCGGTGTAATTCTTGTGCTGTAGTATACCCTGTATCTTGTGAGCGAGTAGCCCAAGACCACAAGGGGTTGTGGTAGCCACAAGGGGTTGTGGTAGGAGGTAACGGTCGGCGATGGGCCGGCCAGGGAAGAGCCGCCCGCTACCAGCAGGCGAGCGACTAGCAGGCGAGCGAAGAGCACCCAACGGGCCGGCCACCCTACTTGGTGGCCTCCCTGGCTCCTCGGACAGCCCAGGCTGACCAGCTAGGCCTGGGGCCCAGACAGAAGGGACTTTGGAGATGGCTTTAGCCCCCGAGCGCACGGGTATCGGCATCAGGCGCTACTTCACGATGCCAGGCATTGACCCTTACAGCACGGTGACGTGGGAGCGGCGAGACGCCCGGATCACCAACTGGGTGACCGGGGCGGTCGCCTTCGAGCAGCTCGGAGTGGAGGTGCCGAGCAGCTGGAGCGTCAACGCCACGAACATCCTGGCTCAGAAGTACTTCAGGGGCACGCTCGGCACGCCCGAGCGAGAGTGGTCGCTCAAGCAGGTCGTGGACCGGGTGGTGGGCACGATCGCGGCCTGGGGCCGCAAGGACGGCTACTTTGCCAGCGACGAGGAGGCCGAGGCGTTCGAGGCGGAGCTCAAGTGGCTCATCATCCACCAACGAGCGGCCTTCAACTCACCCGTGTGGTTCAACATAGGGGTGCAGGGGGTGCCCCAGCAGGCCTCTGCCTGCTTCATCCTGTCGGTTGAGGACTCGATGGACTCCATCCTCAACTGGTACGTCGAAGAGGGCAAGATATTCAAAGGCGGCTCGGGCGCGGGCATCAACCTTTCCCGGATCCGGTCGTCCAAGGAGGGCCTGCGGGGCGGGGGGACCGCCTCTGGCCCGGTGAGCTTCATGCGGGGGGCAGACGCCTCGGCGGGCACCATCAAGTCTGGAGGCAAGACGCGGCGGGCGGCCAAGATGGTGATCCTCAACGTCGACCACCCGGACATCGAGGACTTCATCTGGTGCAAAGCCATCGAGGAACGCAAGGCCCGGGCGCTACGCGACGCCGGGTTCGACATGGACCTCGACGGCAAGGACAGCTACTCGGTCCAGTACCAAAATGCCAACAACTCCGTAAGGGTGACAGATGAGTTCATGCAGGCCGTCATCGATGACAAGGACTGGGAGCTGCGTGCCGTTTCCACGGGAGAAGTGCTGAAGACAGTGAGAGCTCGTGACCTGTTCCGCCAGGTCGCCCAGGCGGCATGGGAGTGCGCCGACCCCGGCATGCAGTTCGACACCACGATAAACAGGTGGAACACCGCCTCCAATACCGGCCGCATAAATGCCAGCAACCCGTGCAGCGAGTACATGCACCTGGACAACTCAGCCTGCAACCTGGCCAGCCTCAACCTCCTTGCCTTCTTGGGCACGGACGGGACTTTTGACGTGGAGGGGTTCAAGGCGGCAGTAGAGGTCGTGTTCACCGGCCAGGAGGTACTGGTAGGCAACGCTGATTACCCAACGGAGGCCATCGCCAAGACGTCACGGCGCTTCCGCCAGCTCGGGCTTGGTTATGCCAACCTGGGGGCGCTGTTGATGGCACAAGGGATCCCTTACGACTCGGCTGCAGGCCGGGCCTGGGCGGCGGCCATCACTGCCCTTATGACCGGCCATGCCTATGCCACCTCGGCTCGGACAGCTGCTCGCATGGGGCCGTTCGCCGGTTTCCACGACAACCGTGAGCCCATGCTCAGGGTCCTGCGGATGCACAGGGCTGAAGCTGCCAAGATCGACGAGGAGCTGGTGCCGCCTGAGCTGCTGTCGGCTGCTCAGGAGGCATGGGACAACGCGGTGGAGGTCGCCGAGGTGTACGGGGTGCGCAACTCGCAGGCGACTGTCCTCGCACCGACCGGGTGCCTGGTGGGGGGTTCCCTGGTGCCGACCGAGCGGGGCCTGGCCCGTCTGGGCCGCCTGGGCGACCCCGACGGCCCGCAATGGCAGGACCTGGGGGTCAAGGTGGGCACGGACGAGGGTGCCCGGGAGGCGACCAAGTTCTACGTGAACGGGTTGGAGCCGGTGGTCACGGTCGAGACAGCCCGGGGTTACCGGTTGCAGGGGACACCCCAGCACCGGGTCAAGGTGGTCGACCCGGCCACCGGCGGCTGGGAGTGGAAGCGCCTGGCTGACCTGGGCCAAGGCGACGTGGTGCCCCTGAAGCTGGGCCAGTTGGTAGGCGAGCCCCAAGTCGTGGCCCTCCCCCCGTTGCCAGGCGCTGGGGCAGGAGAGCGCCATGGCGCCGTCCCCCGGGCCATGACCCCGGAGCTGGCCGAGCTGGTTGGCTATTTCATGGGCGGGGGTTCCCTCGACCGCCGTTGCCTGCGCCTGGTGGTGGCCGAGGACGACTTCGACGTGACCGAACGGCTGCGCCTGCTGGGCAAGGCCTGTTTCGGCGTAGAGGCTTCGGTCACGGCCAAGGGCGGCCGCACCGAGGTGACGTTCAGTTCCTCGCACCTGGTCCCGTGGTGGGAAGCATGTGGGTTCTCCAAGCGGTTGCCGCCGCCCGGCCAGGCGTCGTTGGGCCTCGTGGCCCATGTCCCGGACGCAGTGCTGGCGTCCAACGACCCCGACGTGTACGCCGCCTTCCTGCGTGGCCTCTACGAGGCCGGTGGCACCACGGCAGCTGGCTACCCTGTCTTCAAGTCGACCTCGCTGGGCCTGGTGCGCGACGTCCAGTCCGTCCTGGCCGCCTTGGGCTACCCAGCTCAGGCCCATGTCTCGGGCCGGCCGTCTGATGGCAGGCACCTGCCTCTGGGGGTCGTCCGCCTCGTTGGGCGCGAGCGCTGCCAGCAGTGGGCGGAGGAGATCGGGTTCATCAGCTCCCGCAAGCAGGCCGGGCTGAAGGTGCCGGGCCCCGCCGAGGAGACCGACCGCGACTTTGTCGTGGTCCCCCAGGAGGTCTGGGGACGCCTGGCCCCTGCCGAGGCCCTAGCTGCTACCGCGCCCTCGGCTCCCACTGGGGGCGCGCCCAGCGCCGGGCCGGTGCCTGGGCCTGGCCCGGTCCGGGTAGGCCGGCGCGTGGCCCATGACCTCTACCAACGTACGCAGGACGACCAGCTGGGCGAGCTCCTGGGCTATTTCTACGACGAGGTCTCTTCGGCCGAGCTGGGCGACGAGGAGCTGACTTACGACCTGTCGGTGCCCTCGAACGTGACCTACATAGCCAACGGGTTCATCAGCCACAACACGATCGGGTTGCTCATGGACTGCGACACCACTGGTGTGGAGCCGGACCTTGGGCTGGTGAAGACGAAGAAGCTGGTCGGCGGGGGGACTATGTCCATCGTCAACCAGACCGTGCCCCGTGCCCTGAGCGCCCTTGGCTATTCCGAGCTCCAGGTCGCGGACATATTGGCCTATATCGACGAGCACAAGTCCATCGTGGGTGCGCCCCACCTGGCGGCCGAGCACCTGCCTGTCTTTGCGTGCTCGATGGGGGACAACACGATCCACTACTTGGGGCATGTGAAGATGATGGCGGCCATCCAACCGTTTATAAGCGGTGCATTGAGCAAGACGGTGAACATGCCCGAGGACGTGACCGTGGAGGACGTCGAGCAGCTGCACATAGAGGCGTGGCGGATGGGGCTCAAGGCCATAGCCATCTACCGCGACAACTGCAAGGTTGCCCAACCACTGGCCACCACCAAGAAGCTCACCGCAGCCGGGGCTGGCGGGGGGGTGCATGACGCGGAACTGGAAGCCAAGGTAGCGGAGCTGGAAAAGGCTTTGGAACGCCAGACAGTGGTGGTGAAAAAGCCGGTCCACGAGCACATGCCGCGCAAGCGCAAGTCGCTCACGTTCTCGTTCCGGGTGGCCGACTGCGAGGGCTACGTGACCGTTGGCGAGTTCCCCGATGGCCGGCCGGGGGAGGTGTTCGTCAACGTCTCCAAGCAGGGCTCCACCCTGGCCGGGATAATGGACGCGTTTGCCATATCGGTGAGCATGGGCTTGCAGCACGGGGTGCCGCTCGCCACCTTTGTCCGCCATTTCACCAACATGCGCTTCGAACCGGCGGGCATGACCGACGACCCCGAGCTGCGCTTTGCTTCTTCGTTGGTGGACTACATCTTCCGGCGGCTGGCTGTGGAGTACATGGCACCGGAGGAAAGGGCCGACCTCGGCATCTTCACGGTCAGCGAACGCCTCCAGCCGACCCTGCCGGGAGTGGAGGAGGCCTCGGTCGTCGACAAGCCCGGGGTGGACGGCACAATCGCGGACGCCGTCCCCCGGCCGCTCGCTCCACCAGCACCCGCTACCAGTCGCGGCCCATCGGCAACGGATGCCCCTTACTGCTACCAGTGCGGGGTGAAGATGCAACGAGCCGGCAGCTGCTTCGCATGCCCGTCGTGCGGCACCACGAGCGGCTGTTCCTGACCGACGCGGACGGGCTGGTCCGCCTGCCCGGGGCGGGCTGGGCCGCGAGGTGGGCGAGGCGGAGGTTGGCGGCCGCGCCAGCCAGGGCTACCATGACGGCGAACTTGGCCTTCCTGCGCGCAGCTTGATGGCCTGGCCACTGTGAGGGTGCCGTCGGGCCCAAACCGCCCGTGGCTGTGAAGGGTGCCTCGGTGCTGGCACCAGGGGAACACTGGTCGGAGGCGATCTGGCCAGCTCGCCGTCCCTGACAGCCGCATGACTTCTCACGGCAGCCTCCTTGTCACTTGACGTGTGTGCTTGGCTTTCCGGCTACCGTGCTCGGTTGGCTAGGCCACGGCGCGACCTGTCTCAGGTGCCAGAGGGGCTTTCCTGCAGGACGTAGACCGTCCCCCTACCATCGTTGTGGCCGCTGGCTGCAATCGCGACGGTCGCGCCAGAAATGGCCACTGAAGTGCCGAAGGCGTCCCCTGCCACGGTGTCTGGGCCTCGCGTTGCCGCCACCTGGCGCCAGTGGCCAACCGACTGCTGGAACATGTAAACCTCTCCCGCCCTCTTGGCGTGCAGGGGCGCACCGACCACTATGGTCGGCCCCGAGATGGCTACGCAGTTGCCGAAGGTGTCCCCTGCGACAGTACCCGTCCCCTTCAGCTCGGCGGACTGGCGCCAGCCAAGAAAGCTCCGGCTGAAGACATAACCCGCACCCGTCCCTGAGCCGTGCCAAGACGCACCGGCGACCAAGGTAGCACCCGAGATCGCGACCGAGTAGCCGAAGTTGTCACCCGGGACGCTGTCAGCACCCTTGAGCTCGCTTTCTTGCCGCCAACCACCCTGGCCCGGCTCGAAGACGTAGGCCCTACCGGTGCCCGCCCCGTGCCCAGGTGCACCTATGACAATGTTGTTGCTCGATACTGCGACCGCGTAGCCAAAGTTATCACCGGCCAGCGTGTCGCTCCCTCGCAGTTGCGCTGTGCGGCGCCAGCCCTTGTGGGCCCTTTGGAAGACGTCCACCACCCCAGAGAACGAGCCCCTGAAAGGGGCGCCTACGACGATCGTCTTGCCCCACACGGCCACCGAGCTGCCAAAGCCGTCGCCCGGTTGGAGGCCAGGACCGCTAAGTTCTGCCGTTTGCTCCCACCCGCGAGCAGTCCTGGCAAAGACATAAGCGCGCCCTGTGCCTCCATCGCGGCCGTTGGCTCCGACTACGATCGTGGGGCCGGAGACGGCGACGCTGATGCCGAAGAAGTCCCCGGCGCGCACGTCCGAGCCCTTGAGCGCGGCCACCTGGCGCCAACGCTTGGCCGCCTCCGTGAAGACGTACGCCCTACCCCCTGAGAGGTAGGGGACGCCGACCACGACCTCGGTCCCGGAAGCAGCAACCGATGCACCGAAGAAGTCGTGAGCCGAGGTACCGGTCGCGTGCAGTTCCGCGGATGGGCTCAGCTCGGCAGTGGCCCACTCTCCCCACCAGCCAGCATCCACCAGGGACCGCCCAGCCGTACCACTGTGGCTGGCTGCGGCCAGGGCCGTCCCGGTAGTGCCGGCGCTCATGAGGGCCAAAGCGCCAACCCCTCTTAGCCAACCGCGCCGCACCTGGGCGCCGGACCAGCGCGGCTTGGCCATTGGCACATGTTAGAAGGAAGGCCGCCAACCTGGAAGAGGTCCCCCAGTAGCAGGGGTCACGGGCAGCAGGAGCTGGCCTCGCCCAGAGCCGAGGCCCGGTGGCGGGCCGAGGTTGGCTCAGCCCGGCAGGTGGGCCATGACCTCCTCAGCCACCAGGTGCAAGTGGTCTAGGTCGGAAAGGTCGAGCACCTGGAGGTAGATGCGCTGGGCCCCGGCTCGGGCGAAGGCCCCGATCTTGTCCAGCACCTCCCCCGGGAGCCCGGCCAGCCCGTTGGCACGCAGCTCGCCTACCTCCCTCCCGATGGCGTTGGCCCGCCGGGCGACCTCGGCCTCGGAAGCCCCGCAGCACAGGACCTGCGCCACCGACCAGACCATGCTGGCTGGGTCGCGCCCTGTGGCTTCGCAGCGCTGGCGGACAGCACCGTAGACAGCTTTCACCTGCTCCAGAGGTGCAAAGGGGACATTGAACTCGTTGGCGTAGGCAGCTGCCAGCCGCGAGTTGCGCCGTCCGCCCGCGCCCCCCAATATGACCGGCGGGTGAGGCCGCTGCAGAGGGCGCAGCGGGTCGGCCTGCAGGTGCACACTGCATGTCCGGCCCGAGAAGTCAAAGCCTTCCCCCGGCCCGGCCGACCAGAGCCCGAAGAGGATCTGCAACTGGTCCTCCAGGAGGTCGTAACGGGCCTTCGGACCAGGGAACGGGAGGCCATAGGCCTCGTGCTCCTCCTTGTACCAGCCGGCCCCCAGCCCCACTTCGAGCCGGCCGCCGCTCATGTGGTCGACCTGGGCGACTATGGCGGGGAAGCTGCCGACCGGCCTGAAGGTGACCGGGGTGACCAGGGTGCCGAGCCGTATGGTGCTGGTGTCCCGAGCCAGCCCGGCGAGGGTTGTCCAAGCATCGGTGTAGGCGGGCAAGCCGGTGGCCCTGCCCATCCGCAGGAGGTGGTCGGAACGGAAGAAGGCACCGAAGCCGTGCTCTTCGGCGGTGCGCGCCACCGCCAGGAGCTGGTCGTAAGACGCACCCTGCTGGGGTTCAGTGAATATGCGGAGGTCCATGGCCAAACCCTAGGGCCGGGAGCGGCTTCGGTTCTCGGAGGTTGCCCTGGGGCAGCCCAGTGCCCACAGGGGCGCGCCTGGCTGCCCCACCGGTTGGTGGGCCATCGGGCACCAAGCAGCGCCACCGGGCCACTGGGCAGGGGCAACGCTACCTGGCCACCGGGCCACTGGCCGCCGGGCAGCGCTGCTTGGCTACCAAGCCTTCGGCCTATGCAGCCCTACCCAGCTTTGGCCGTTCGACGGTCTCGATCGTCTCGGCCTCGTCGTTGAGCTTGCGGCCCAGCCCGGAGAACATGGCCAGGATCTCCGTGAAGAACTGCGCGGTCCCACCGAGGGCGGCACCTGTCAATGTCACCCCCACCCAATCGGCACGCATGGGCACGTGCCACAAAGACCACAGGTTGAAATGGATGGCCCAGGCCGCGCCGGTCCCCAGGGCCACCTCGAGCACCGGGTAGAGCGAGAAGTTCAGCTTGTGGCGTACCAAGCGCAAGGGCAGCTGGAACCAGCGCGCCACGCACATCACGCCCAACCCGAGCAGTGCAGCTATCCCGAACACGTACACGTTGACCAGCACCTCCTCTGTTCCCCAAAAAGCAGGAACTGTAGGCGCATGGCTTCCCAGGCCTCGCGGCGGTGGCCTCGACGTGGGTACCCTGGCGAGGTCCAGCCAGCGCCCACGTCAACAGTTTACATAGAGGTTTGTCGATCTAGACCTGGTTCTTAGAGGTGCCGGAGGGCTGGCCATAGGCGCTGGTCATCGTGCACCGGGCCCGAGCGTGTGGAACTGGCCGTGGTACCAAGCCAAGCCCTTGCCGGCCGGGCCAACCTCGGTCGCCTCCACCTCGGCCAGTACGAGCAGTGACCAGCCGAAGGGCTCGTGGCTGACCGCACGGCAGTACAGCCGGTCCGCCACCGCCTCCAGGGCCGGCCCATGGGCGGAAGGGCGGGTGGCCAGCATTTCCGGTGGTGCTGGGATGTCACCGCCGAAGTGCTCTGCCAGCCTGCGGTGCTCAGCGTGGAGCAAGTGCACCACAAAGCGGCCCGGAGGCTGGGCGATCAGGTCGGCTACGTCCGAGGTGGGCGATATGAGGCCGGCCAGCATGGGTGGCCCCCCCTGGCTCAGGACCACCGAGGACACCGTGATGCCGGCCAGAGGGGCAGGCCCAAGGCTTGCCGGCGTGCCCGCCCCTGGCGGCGGGGCGGCCCCGGCTAGCCACACCGTGACCGGCAGCACCAGGCGGCCTCGTAGCCTCCGTAGCGGGTCGCGGGCCTCGGGCGGGTCAGCCCACGGGTTGCCGTAGCGCAAGGAGGCCCCTCCGGCCCAGCTGGTCGGCGAGCTACGCCGTCCGCCTGCAGGCGGGCCGCCCGCCGGCTGCCTGGCCGGGGGGTGGTCGCCGGTGGGTTGGTTGCCTGCGGCCTGGTCCGGGTTGCCTGCGGCCTGGTCGGCGGGGAGCCGGTTGCCTATAGGCCCGAGCTCGTCGTCCATGGCCTGGTCCATGGCCCCCACCGTAGGCCCGTTCGGCTGCGGCAAGCAGCGGGCCCCAGGCCTCCCTGGGCCGCACCCTCACCTGGGCGAGGCTCCGGCCCCCACGGCAAGCAGTGCTAGCTGGCCACTGGGGTCAGCTGCAGAACCGTGTAGAGGTCGAAGGGCGGCGCTGGCTCCGGAGGTTCGTACGGCTCGTTGGCGTTGGGCCAGCCGACGGCGTGCTCAGTGCTGCAGGCCCCCCATGCCACGCTGTACAAGAGGGGCACTACCGGCAGGCGGGCTGACACCACGGAGGCCAGTTCACGGATGGCTGCGTTGGCCGCGGGGGAGCCCGTTGGGCTGTCTTCGTAGTGCTCCAGGGCAGCTGTGGCACGGGCTGCTACCGACGGGCTCGTAGCCGGTCCCAGCCTTTCGTAGTCGCCGCCGTGCGCCACGCCCCCTTGGAGCAAAGAAGGGTCGAGGAGGTCCCGGTACATGTAGAAGGGGGTCGGGCCGGTGGAGCCCGGGAGGACGGTCGCGTCGTAGTGCCCGGCTGCCAGCTGGGCCGACAGCTGCCCGGCTGGGACCATGTTGGCCACGACGTCGAAGCCGGACGCCCGGAACTGCTGGGCCAACACCAAGGCCGTCGTTCCGTAAGGGGAGCCCTGGGGTTCTTCGATGCTGAAGCTGACCAGCCTGCCGGTGGGGCTGGCCCAGTACCCCGCCTTGGTCATGCGGAACCCGGCCCGGGCCATGATGGCCCGTACCTCGGCGGGGTTGGCCCTGGTGCTCAGGTCGTTCGCCTGGTGAGCGTCGAGGTACTGGCGGTCGGTGGGCAGCACCAGGCCAGAACTGGTGGTGGCCGGTGGTTCCTGGCCACCCAGCGTCGCACTGGAAAGGGCCTGGCGGTCGGCGGCGGCGCTGAGCGCCTGACGTACAGCCAGCGAGCTGAGCGGCCAACGAGCCAGGTTTGGCACCAACCAGACGGAGCTGACGGGTGGCAGCCAGACCTGGAGGCCGGGGCCTTGCTTGGGCAGGTGGGCCACGTTGGCCCCGGGCAGAGGGCCCGACCAGTCCAGCTTGCCTTTCACAAGTGCCTCGGCCGCCTCCGCGCTGTCCTGGAAGGTGGGGAAGACCAGCTCTTGGAACTGTGGTTGGCCGGCTTGCCAGTAGCCCCGCCGGGCGTGCAGCACGAGGGAGCTGGGGGTGAGGTCACTGGCTTTGGCCAGCCAGAACGGGCCGGTGCCATCGGGGTCGTGCACCAAGTACCGGCCGGGGTCATGGCCCTGGGCGAAACCGTCCTTCACGACGGGGACTCGAGCGATGTCGTACAGGTAAGCCCAGCCCGGCCGGCTCAGCGTCAGCGTGAAGACCTCCGGGCTGGTGGCTACGGCCGAGACGATGGGGATGCCGGCCGGGTTGACGTCCGGGTACTCGCGGAGCAAGTTGAACGTGTACGCGACGTCGCCTGCTGTGAGAGCCGAGCCGTCGTCCCAGGTCACGCCGGGCCGCAGGTAAAACGTTATGGCCTGGCCGCTCAGGCTGAAGCTCCATGACTCGGCTAGCCAGGGGTAGTAGCGGTCGACCTGCAGGTCGTTGTACAGCAGCAGGGGCTCGTAGATGAACGCCAGGGCGCCAACCTGCGAAAGGGTGCTGGAGGGGGCGAACGGGTTGAAGTTGTCGCCCAGCCTCGCCTCGACGTGGCCGGCGACCACCAGTGCCGTCCCGGCAGCCGGCCCGGAGCTGCCTGCCCCCGGTCCGGCCGTAGCCCCCGGCCCAGCAGTAGCCTTGGGGCCAGCCTTGGCCTGGGTGCCAGCCGTGGCTCTGGTGCCAGCCGTGGCCCCTGGCCCAGGGCCGGCCGAGGCAGCGCCCGACGAGGCCGAGCCGGTGGGAGCTGGGGTGGGGGCGGCGGGCAGACGGCTCGGTGCGCACCCCAGCAGGGAAGCTGCCAAGGCCACGCTGGTGACGCCGGCTGCCAGCTGGAGGCCACGGCTTTGGTTGGCGGTCCTGTTCCCCTCTGCCCCGTGCTTGCCCATGGGCCAGCTCAGGGCCCTGCCACTAAGTAACTGCTGGTCAGGTGGTCGAGCTGTCCGGCCTCCACGGGCCTGTGTCTAGCAGGCCTGCCTCCGGGTAAGGTGGCGGGGGGCAGCTGCAGCTGGCCCTGACCATGAGCTGGGTAGGTAGCACCCGGTCCCTTTGCGCGTTGGGACGGTCTTCGATCAGGGCCACCAAGGCTTCGACTCCGGCTGAGCCCAGCTGCTGGGAGGGCTGACGGACGGTGGTGAGGGGAGGCTGCCAGTGGCGGGCTATGGGTATGTCGTCGAAGCCGGTGACGGCGACGTCCTCCGGGGCGCGGATCCCGGCCGTGCGTAGGGCCTGGAGCACGCCTATTGCCATCTGGTCGTTGGCGCAGACGACCGCTTGAGGCAATGGGGCCCCCGATGCCAGCCTGGCCCGGGTCGCCCGGTAGGCGCCCGCCGTGGTCCAGTCGGCCGACCAGCCCTCCTCGGAGGGCTCCACTTCCCCCCCGAGGAACCGGGCCATATCGGTGAAGGCTTCCTCCCGGGTGGTGCTGTCCGGGCTCCCTTCCTTGCCCGCCATGAACGCGAACCGCCGGAAGCCGTGGTGGGAGACCAGGTGCCGGGCCATGGCCTGCATGCCCTGGACGTTGTCCACCCGGACATTGACCGCGGCCTGGGGTTTGCCGCTCCCGGCCAGCAGGACCAGGGGCGAACGCCTGGCCAGTGCTGCTACCCGCTTTTCCGGTAACACTCGGTCGAGCAGGATCACCCCGTCGGCCTTGCCGGTGAGCATGGCCACCTCGTTGCTGGAGTCCCCCTCGGTGACGCCGGTCAACAGCAGCGAGTAACCCAGGCGCTGGGCGGCCAGTTCTGCTCCCCGGACGACGGCATCGGTGAAGAGCAGGGAGTCTTCCTCCACCGAGGACATCTCGTCTTCGGGTGGACGGATGAAGGCGAGGCCGATCACTTTCGTGGTGCCGCTGGACAGCTGGCGAGCGGGGCCGTTGGGCACGAAATGCAGGTCCCGCACAGCTTGCAGGACACGGTCGCGGGTCTCTGGCCGCAAGTAGCCGTGGTTGTTGAGGACGCGGGACACCGTGGCGATGGAGACGTTGGCGTGCCTGGCCACGTCGTAGATCGTGGGCGGGCCCGAGCCGTGCCCACCACCTGCTGCCATGGTCCTCCTCTGGTCCAACTTGGGCACCGACTATACTGATGAGGAAGCGCTTCCCATCACCACTGTAGCGTGGCCCGCGGTGGGCAGCGCCCTCGGCCCCCGGCAAGGCTTGGTCAGTTTGGTACCGGGGCGCCCCGGCTCGCCCAGGGGCTACGCCCTATGGGTCACGTCGCGTCGGTTGAGGAGGGAGTTCACGTGACGAGCAGTGCCAGGTTCCCGGAAGGCTTCGTGTGGGGGACAGCCACCGCTGCCTACCAGGTCGAGGGCGCAGCCAGTGCCGGGGGCAGGGGGCCGTCGATCTGGGACACCTTCTCTCATACGCCAGGGCGTACCCTCAACGGGGACAACGGCGACATCACTTGTGCCCACTACGACCACCTCGAAGAAGACCTGGACCTGGTCGCCGGCCTGGGCCGCTGCGCCTACCGGTTCTCGGTCGCTTGGCCACGGGTCCAGCCGGACGGCAAAGGGCCGGCCAACCAGGAGGGTTTGGACTTCTACCGCCGCCTGGTCGACGGCTTGCGCCAGCGTGGCGTGCTGCCTGTGGCCACCCTCTACCACTGGGACCTGCCCCAGGCCCTGGAGGACGTGGGCGGCTGGACGGCGCGCGACACCGCCGAGCGCTTCGGTGAGTACACCCAAGCCGTCGTGGGAGCGCTGGGCGACGCCGTGGCCATGTGGGTCACCCTGAACGAGCCGTGGTGCGTGGCCTGGCTCGGTTACGGGACAGGCGAGCACGCTCCTGGCTATGCCGACGTGAGCAAGGGCCTGCTGGCCACCCACCACACCCTGCTCGCTCACGCTCGGGCGGCCGAGGTGCTGCGCCAAGCCACCGAGGCGCCCGTCGGGATCGCCCTGAACATCGCTCCCATGGTCCCGGCCAGCGACCACGAGCTGGACGTGGCCGCGGCCAAAAGAGCGGACGGCTTCCAGAACCGGCTGTTCTTGGGGCCGCTTTTCAAGGGCAGCTACCCCCAAGACATGGTCGAGCACTATGCCCGCTACAAGCCCGGTTGGGACGCCGTCTTGCCTGGGGACCTCGACCAGGTCAGCCGCCCCCTGGACTTCCTCGGGCTCAACTACTACAGCAGCAACGTGATAGCCGACACCAGCCGCTTGGACGCGGCCCGCAAGGCGGGCTACGAGGTGGCGCCACCGGTGACGACCGGGGCCAATGGCGACCTGGGCATCGCGAGGGTCGGGAGGGTCTACGCCCCGCACACCGGGGCACGCTGGGAGGTCGACCCCGAGGGCCTGACCAGGCTGCTGGTGCGGGTGCGCGACGAGTACACGTCCGTACCGCTCTACATCACCGAGAACGGCTGTGCTGAGAACGACTATGCTGGCCCCGACGGCGCCGTCCACGACCCCAGGCGGATCTGGTACCTGGAGCGGCACTTGGTTGCCGCTCGGGCCGCCATCGAGCAGGGAGCCGACCTGCGTGGCTACTTCGTCTGGAGCCTGATGGACAACTTCGAGTGGGCGCATGGTTTTTCCATGCGGTTCGGGCTGGTCTACGTGGACTACCCCACCGCCAAGCGCACTCCCAAGGACAGCTACCGCTGGTACCGCGACGTGATAGCGGCCAACGGCCTCCCCTGACCAGGAGCCCTCGAGGATGCTGGGCGGCGGGCCGCTCAGGCTGGTCAGCGGGGCGAGACCGGCGAGCCCCAGCCAAGGCCGGCAAGGCGCAAGGCTGCTCCGACAGTGCTTCTCCGGCCGCTTGGCACGCGCGGGACGAAGTGCCTCTTTGGCCGCTTAGGCGGGCGCGCGTGACAAAGTGGTGCCCATGATGCACATGGGAGGTGGCAGCGGCCGGGCGGCGTGGGGCCTGATGCGCAGCCTGCGCCAGGACGAGGCTGTCCGGCAGCACAAGCTGCCCCCGGGGACGGTCCGGCGCATCGCCCGCTTTGCCCGCCCTTATACGGCCATGCTGGGCGTGTTCTTGTCCCTCATAGTCGTGGACGCCTTGATCGGCAACGCCAACCCTCTCATTTACCGGGCCATATTGGACCAGGGGATCCTCCACCGTGACGCAACCTTGGTGGTCTGGCTGGCGCTGGCCGTGGCCGGCCTGGCGGTGCTGGACGCGGGGGTCGGCCTGTGGCAGAGGTGGATCTCGGCCCGTATCGGGGAGGGCCTGATCTTCGACCTGCGCAACCGGGTGTTCGCCCACGTCCAGCGTATGCCGATCGCCTTTTTCACCCGCACCCAGACCGGTGCGCTCATCTCTCGCCTCAACAACGACGTGCTCGGTGCTCAACAGGCCTTCACCGACACCTTCAATTCCGTTGTCGGCAACACCGTGAGCGTCGCCGTCACCCTGGTCGCCATGTTCGCCCTCAGCTGGAAGATAACGTTGCTGGCCCTGCTGATGCTGCCGGTCTTCATCTTCCCTGCCCGCTGGGTTGGCCGGCGCCTGGCGGCCGTGACCCGGGAGGCTTACTCGCTCAACGCCGAGATGAACACGATGATGAGCGAGCGGTTCAACGTGGCCGGCGCGTTGTTGGTCAAGATCTTCGGCAAACCTGAGCGTGAGGCAGCTGACTTCGCCAAGCGGACGGGACGGGTGCGCGACATAGGGGTGACCACGGCCATGTACGGGCGGGTGTTCTTCAGCGCCCTGATGCTCACGGCCTCGCTGGCCACCGCGCTCGTTTACGGCGTCGGGGGAGTGGCCGCGGCTCACCACCAGTTGACGGTGGGCACCCTGGTGGCCATGACCCTCTACCTCAACCGGCTTTACGGGCCGTTGACCGCGCTGTCCAACGTCCAGGTGGACGTGATGACGGCCCTGGTTTCCTTCGACCGGGTGTTCGAAGTCCTCGACCTGCCCCCGATGATCGACGACAAGCCCGGTGCTGTGGCGCTCCCCCGGGGGCCGGCCCGGGTGGTCTTCGACCACGTGAGCTTCCGTTACCCGCGGCCCGAAGAAGTCTCGCTCGCGTCCTTGGAGTCGGTGGCGGTCTTGGAGCGGGCGGGCGGGCAACAGGTGCTCTTCGACATCTCCTTTGTCGCTGAGCCCGGCCAGCTGGTCGCCCTGGTGGGCCCGTCCGGTGCAGGCAAGACGACCATCAGCCACCTGGCGGCTCGCCTCTACGACGTCACCGAGGGCGCGGTGCGCATAAACGGCGTGGACGTGAGGGACGCCACTTTGGCCTCGGTCCAAGAAGCCGTGGGCGTGGTCACCCAAGAACCGCACCTTTTCCACGACACGATCAGGGCCAACCTGCTGTACGCCCGGCCGGAGGCGACCGAAGCAGAACTGGTCCAAGCCTTGCGCGACGCTCAGATCTACGACATGGTGGCGCAGCTGCCCGACGGGCTGGGCACGGTAGTGGGCGATCGCGGTTACCGTCTGTCTGGGGGGGAGAAGCAACGGGTGGCAATAGCCCGGCTCCTCTTGAAGGCACCCGACTTGGTCGTCTTGGACGAGGCGACTGCCCACCTGGACTCCGAGTCCGAGGTCGCGGTCCAAAGTGCGCTGAAAAAGGTGCTGGCTGGGCGGACCTCGATCGTGATCGCCCACCGCTTGTCCACCGTGCGGGAGGCCGACCAGATCCTGGTGGTGGACGGGGGCAGGATCGTGGAGCGGGGCACGCACGCCGAGCTGGTGGGTGCCGGAGGCCTGTACGCCGAGCTCTACCATACCCAGTTCGAGGGCCAGTCGGCCGGTGGTGAGGAGCCCGGAGTGGGCACGGACGGGGACGCCCCGGGTGCCGGTGGGGCTGGGCTGGCCGTCGACGGGGGAGCCTTGGTGCCCGGCAGTGGGAAAAGGGGGGCTGAGGCGGCAGCCACCTCTCCCCTGGGGTATCAGGCCGGCGGGGACTGGGAGGCGAGGTAGGCTGCTCCGACTATCCCGGCCTCGTTTTGCAGTTGGGCGGGCACGATCTTGGTGTCGAGGGTCAACAGCGGGAGGAACTTGTCTGCTCGCCGGCTGACGCCACCGCCCACGACGATCAGTTCCGGCCGCAGGAGGAACTCCAGGGCGGAGAAATAGCGCTGGAGCCGTTTGGCCCATTTTTCCCAGCTCAGGCCCTCCCGCTCCCGCACCGCGGCCGACGCCTTGCGCTCGGCGTCTTCCCCGTCGAGCTCGATATGGCCTAGCTCGCTGTTGGGTACGAGCACACCGTCGTACAAAAGGGCGGTGCCTATGCCAGTGCCGAGCGTGACCACGACCACGAGGCCGCGCACGCCTCGAGCCGCTCCCCAGGTGGCCTCGGCCACACCGGCCGCGTCGGCGTCGTTCACGGCCTTGACCGCCAGGCCGGTAGCGGCACCGATGACGTCTTGGACGTTGGTGCCCACCCACTGGGGGTCGATGTTGGCGGCCGTGCGGGCCACCCCTTGGCGGACCACGGCCGGGAAGGCGCAGCCGAGCGGCCCCTGCCAGCCGAAGTGGGCGACCACCTGGGCCACGGTGGAGGCCACTGCGGGCGGCGACGAGGGCTGAGGAGTGGGCAGCTTGAACCTCTGGGCGGCCAGGGCCCCCGTGCTCAGGTCCACCACGGCACCTTTTATGCCCGACCCACCTATGTCTACCCCGAACCCCTGCACGCTCATGCGGGCGAGCATATCTGGGGGGGCCTGGGGGCGTACCCGGTAGCGGGTGCCTGAGCCGGTGGCCAACCGGCCGGCCGGGGGTAGGCTGGTACAGATGGAACAAGACCGTGCGGTGCCGGCAGTTGCCCAGCCCCCTGCCGGCCCGGGGGGACGCGAGCTCAGCCCTGAGCAGTACGACGTCCTGTGGTGCTCGGCCACCGAACCGCCCTGGACGGGCAAGTACGTCCACCACCACGGGGACGGCACCTACCACTGCGCTGGGTGCGGCGCGCTGCTGTTCAGCTCGACCACCAAGTTCGAGTCCGGGACGGGGTGGCCGAGCTTCTACGAGCCCGCAGTGGCGGACGCGGTGGCGTTACGGCCCGACCACAGCCATGGGATGACCAGGACTGAGGTGGTGTGCCGGCGTTGTGGTGGCCACTTGGGCCACGTGTTCGACGACGGCCCCCAGCCCACGGGCAAGCGTTACTGCATCAACTCCCTCGCGCTCGAGTTCGAGGGCCGGGCCTAGGCCGCCCGCCCGCTCCCGGTGCGCGCCCGTCCCCTGGGCACCTGGGCTGCCCTCGCCGTCCTCGCCGCCCTCAGCTTGTCTTCTTGTGCCGTGGGGGCCCAGACGGCGGCCAGGGGCGTCAAAGCTAGGCCGGTGCCGGCTGCCCGCCGGCCACCAGCCACCACCTTTGGTTCTTTCGCGGCTGCTGCCTCGGCCCCCACTACGGCCTCGGCCCCGGCCGGCACCCCAAGCACCTCCCCCAGCGCGCCGGCCTCCTCACCGCCGAGCCGCACGGCTCCCCCCACCACCGCCTCTCCCACGACGGGCGTCCCCACATCGGCCTCTCCCACGACGGGCGCCCCCACATCGGCCTCTCCCACGACGGGCGCCCCCACGACCGTGGCCGCCCATGGGCCGGTCGCATCGCCGCCGTTGCCGGCCCCCGGCCCCGGGTTCGTGGAGGGCCATGTGACCGCCATCGGTGACTCGGTGATGCTCGATTACGCCGAGCCGCTAAGCCGGGACATCCCCGGCATAGACATCCAGGCGGCCGTGAGCCGCCAGTGGCCGGCGGGCGAGGCGCTGGTGGAGCAGTTGAAGGCCCAGGGCCGCCTGGGCGCAGTGGTCATCATCGGCCTGGGGACCAACGGGCCGGTGACCACCGCTGATTTCGACCAGATGATGGCCGACCTGCAGGGGGCGTCGCGGGTCGTCTTCGTCACCGTGCACGTGGACCGTCCCTGGCAGGCTTCGGTCAATTCGGTACTGGCCGCCGGTGCGGCCCGTTACCCGCGCGTGGTGCTGGCCGATTGGTACTCGCTGGCCCAGTCCCACCCTGGTTGGCTGTACGCCGACGGCACCCACCTGCCCATTGACGGGCCGGGGGCGCAGGCCTTGGCCGCTCTGGTCGCGGCCAAGGCCTAGGAGCTCAGCCCCCCGGCCGTCCGCCCCTCGGCTTGCAGCCGGCCGGGCCAACCCCGCCCGTTGCCCCTGGGCTGCTCACCAGTTGACCCGTTGGCGTTCGGGGGCGATGCGCAAGATGACCCGCTCGCTCGTTATGGCGTCGGGGTCGTAGGGCTTGCCGTTGTACTTGTTGGACAGTTCGTCGATGTGCGCCCGTGCCCGCGGCCCGGTGACCTTTTCCACCACCCTGCCACGGACCTCCGCGTAACGGTAGGGGTTGTTGGAGTCGATGATCGTGACCGTGACGCGGGGGTCCTGGGCCACGTTCAGGTACTTCCGCCTGTGGACCTCGGTGTTGATGAGCACGTGGTCGTCTTCGGCGTCCACCCACATCACATGGGTCATGGGCTGGCCCCCGGGCAGCAGGGTCGTGAAGGCAGCGAAGTTCTTGTCTTTGGCCAGGTCTTTGACTTTTTGGTCGAGCATGGCAACAGGGTACTCGGCCAGCCGCGCCTTGGGGCTGGGCGGGTGCCGCCGGACGGGGGTTGTGCCGGCCAGGCGGGCCGGGTGCGGCCAGGCGGGCCGGGCGTGGTCAGGCTGGCCTGCGCCGCTGGCGTGCCTCGCTCACCCACGGAGGGGCCCAACCATGGTCGGCCGGGTTGAGGTCCTGGCCCGGGGGCACGACCTGGTCGACCTCGTCCAAGATGGCGTCCTCCAGGCGGATGTCAGCGGCCTTCAGCACCCCGGTCAGCTGTTCCATGGTCCGGGGCCCGATGATGGCCGAGGTGACGGCCGGGTGGGTGAGCACGAAGGCCACCGCCATCTCGGGGAGGCTGTAGCCAGCCTTGCCCGCCAGCTGGGCGAGCCGGTCCACCGCGGCCAGCTTTGCCTGGTTGGCAGGGTCTTCCAGGTTGTAGCGGTCGGGCAGGCGCGACGCCCGGCGGCTGGTGTTGTCCCGGCCGGTGCCGAAGCGGCCTGACAGCCAGCCCCCGGCCAGCGGGCTCCACGTCAGCACGCCCATGCCGTAGCGCTGGCAGACGGGGAGCAGGTCGGCCTCGATGCCTCGCACCAGCATCGAGTACGGGGGCTGCTCGGTCGAAAGCCGCTCCAGGCCGCGGCGCTCGGAGGCCCAGTGGGCCTCGACGAGCATCCAGGCCGGGAACGTTGAGCTGCCGAAGTAACGGATCTTGCCGGCGTGGACCAGGTCGCTCAGAGCCGACAGGGTATCTTCCATGTCGGTGGCAGGGTCAGGCCGGTGGACCTGGTAGAGGTCGATGTAGTCAGTCCTCAGGCGCCGCAGGCTGGCTTCGCACTCGGCCAGGACCCACCGCCGGGAGTTGCCCTGGCGGTTGGGGCCGGGGCCCATGCTGCCGTGGACCTTGGTGGCCAGCACGATGTCCTCGCGCCGGGACGGGCCCAGCGCTGCCAGCGCCTCGCCGACTATTTCCTCTGACTCCCCATTGGAGTAGACGTCAGCCGTGTCGATGAAGTTGATGCCCTCGTCCAGGGCGCGCCCGATGATGCGGGCGCAGTCCTCGTGGTCGGTGTTGCCCCAGCCCCCGAACATCATCGCCCCGAGGCACAGGGGGCTCACCTTCACGCCGGTGCGCCCAAGTGTGCGGTACTCCATGGGACGACCTTAGGCCGCGCCGCAGCGCTAGCAGGTCCCCTGCAGGGCCCCCGGCTCAGGGCTCTTCGGCGATGGCGCGGGCCGCCGCGTTGCGCTCGGCCCACAACCGGCGGCGGCGTTTCCAAAAGGCGGTCTTCCAGACCTTGAAGCCTCCCCGCCGGGGTGGCTCGGGGGCGCGCCTGGGCTTGGGTGACGCCTTGCGCCCCACGTCGTGGGGCACTACGGGCAGCACGGCTTCGTCCAGGGCTTCTTCGTCCCACGCGGCCACGTGCAAGTGGCTGCGGACAGCGTGGCGTGTGGTGCGGCTGCTCCGGCGCCGGTGCCCCAGCGCATCTTCAACGAAGGGAGCGTCCATCACTCGGCTCATGTCCACCTCCGCTATCTCCCGGTTGCCGCCTGCAACCGGTATGTGCTCCCATGCTGCCACGTCAGGGCGGCGTTGTGAAGGATCTTTCTCTAAAGATCGTCGCCCGCCAATAACGCAGCTCGGCAACGCTCTCTTTGATGTCGTCGAGGGCGCGGTGCGCCCCTTGCTTCTTGGGCGCGGCGGCGAAGGCCTCAGGGTACCAGCGCCGGGCCAGTTCCTTGATGGTGGAAACGTCGACCGAGCGGTAGTGGAGGTGGGCCTCCAGCTCCGGCAGGTAGGCAGCCAGGAAACGCCGGTCCATCCCAATGGAGTTGCCGCACAGGGGCACCGTCCGGGGCTCGGGCACGTAGTGGCGGACGAAGTCGAGGGTCTGTTGGGCCGCCTGTTCCAAGGTGACGGTGGAGGCGGCGACCGCCTCGAGCAGGCCGCTGCGGGTGTGCATCTGGCGGACGACGTCGTCCATGAGCTCCAGGGCCCCCGGCGGGGCAGCCACGACCAGGTCGGGGCCTTCGGCCACTATGTCGAGCTCGTCGTCGGTCACCAGCGTGGCCATCTCCACGATCACGTCCCGGGCCGGGTCGAGGCCGGTCATCTCCAGGTCCATCCACACGAGCACGGTGGCGACTCTAATCGGCTCGTCTGCCCAGGCCGGCCGGGTGGTAGCGAGCCAGCCCCGGTAGCCGTTGGCCCCCGTCCTCGGAGCGCGTACGTTGGTGGGGTGGCCACCGAGGTGGACGGCAGCACCTTGCCGACAGCAGACGGGCCAGCCCAGCCAGCCGCGCGGGAGCTGGCCGCTGGCCCTCGTGGCCCCGGTGGGAGCGTGGTCAGCCTGCAGGTACTGTGCTTGGACCCTGACCTGCCGCTGCCTTCCTATGCCCGGGAGGGCGACGCCGGCTTGGACCTGTTGGCCCGGGAGGACGTTGCCCTGCGCCCCGGCGGGGGCCGGGGCTTGGTGGCGACCGGCATCGCGGTGGCCATACCGTCGGGCTACGCCGGCTTCGTCCAACCCCGCAGCGGCCTTGCCCTGCGCCATGGGGTCACCGTCCTCAACGCCCCAGGCTTGATTGACTCGGGCTACCGCGACGAGCTCAAGGTGCTCCTGGTCAACACCGACCCGGAGGCCCCCTATTTGGTCCGCCGGGGCGACCGCATCGCCCAGCTGGTCATAAAGGCGGTGGCCCGGGCCGAGCTGGTGCCGGTCGCTGCCCTGCCGCTCTCAGAGCGGGGCCTGGGTGGCTTCGGCCACAGCGGCCGTTAGGGGGCCTTCGAGTGCCTGAGCTCCCCGAAGTCGAAGCACTGGTCGCCTTCGTCACCCGCCGGGCCGCCGGCCTCAGCGTTTCCCGGGCCGAGCTGGGGTCCCTGTCGGCCCTCAAGACCTACGACCCGCCGCTCGAGGCCCTGGTGGGCAGGGTGGTCGAAGGGGCCGAGCGCAGGGGCAAGTACCTCTGCACCCGCTTCGGGGGTGCCCCGGGGCTTTGGGCGGTGGTGCACCTGGCCCGGGCGGGGTGGCTGCACTGGCGGGAGCGGCTGGCGGAGGGCAGGGCCCGTCCCGGCAAGGGCCCGCTGGCCCTGCGCGTCGGGTTCTCAGACGGCTCCGGCTTCGACCTGACCGAACAGGGCACGGAGAAGAGGCTGGCCATCTGGGTCGTGCACGACCCGGCGGCGGTCGAAGGGGTGGCCCGGCTCGGCCCCGACCCCCTGGCCCCGGGCTTTACCGAGGCCGTGCTGGCTGAGGCCCTGGGCAGGGCCGGAGGCCAGCTCAAGGGGGCCTTGTCGGACCAGTCCGTGCTGGCCGGGGTGGGCAACGCCTATTCCGACGAGGTCTTGTGGGCGGCTCACCTTTCGCCTTTCAAAGCCGCTGACCGCCTGAGCCCGGAGGAACTGGGCCGGCTTTGCTCGGCGCTGACCGGGGTGCTGCGGGCCGCGGTGGAGCGCAGTATGGGCGCGCCGGCGGCGGAGCTGAAGGACGCCAAGCGTTCCGGCCTGTCGGTGCACGGCCGCGGGGGCGAGCCGTGCCCCGCCTGCGGGGCCAGGATCAGGGAGGTGCACCTGGCCACCCGCAGCTTCCAGTACTGCCCACAGTGCCAGACCGGGGGCAAGGTGCTGGCGGACCGGCGCCTGTCCCGCCTGCTCAAGTAGGCGGCGAGCAGGTGGCTCACGACGAGGTGGTCGGGACGGCTGGCATGGGCAGGTTGGAGGAGAAGTCACCAGACGAGCAGGGCGGCGAGGCAGGAGGCGAGGAGCTGGCCCACCGGGGCGTGCGCTGGCGGCGCTCGTCGGCGGGGGTGCTGAGCTGGTTCAACGAGGGCCTTGGGTACTGGGTGCAATGGGAGCCGGGGGCAGATGCTCCGCCCCTGCCGCCGGCCTGGGCCGGCGTTGCCAGCACAGAGCCGGTTGCTGGGGGTGAAGGGGGGCCAGCCGAGGGGGTGGCGGAGGTCGGTGGGCACCGGCCCAACGCCATGGAGGCCCGCCCGTCCATGCGCTCTCCGTACCGGGTCGTCCCCATCTTGGTGGCAGCCTTCATCGTGGCTGTTGCCGCTTGGCAGGCCACCAGGCCGCCCAGGCATGCCGGGCCGGCCGACATCGCCGCCGCCCAGGCCCTCAAGGGCCAGTGCCTAGCCCAGACCGGGGGGACGCCCAGCTCCCCTCGCTACTCACCGAGCCCTGTGCCGTGCACACAGCCCAACGCGGCGGTCAAGGTGGTGTCGGTGCTGGTCCCTGGGCACCCTAGCCCGTGCCCGGCCGACGGCTTGGTGGTGCAGGTGCTGCAGCCCGGCGTGGTCGGCGAGCCGAGCGAGTGCGTGGTGCCGGTGAGGCGCTAGAGACGTCCATGCCGACGCGAAGCGTCCGCGCCAACCCGGAGGGTCCCGGCCAAGAGGTCGTGCCCGGGGTGGGGGCGGGGCCGGTGCAGCCGGGGGAGCGCTTGGGGTGCCTCCTCGCCCCCCTTGTGGGGAAGCGTTAGAATGTCCCCCACCACGCGGACGTGGCTCAGTTGGTAGAGCATCACCTTGCCAAGGTGAGGGTCGCGGGTTCGAATCCCGTCGTCCGCTCGAGGAGGTCTTGGTAGAGTGGGGTAAGAGCAGGAACGCGGACAAAGAGCACGCCAGGGGCCGCGGGCGGGCCGCCTGGAAGCCGGACAGGAGAGAGGCCGGATTGCGACCGCGAGGAGGCCGGGAGGACTGCCACGCATGAGGGAGCGAGGCGAGGCGGACGTGTCCGGAGGTGAGAGGCGAGGAGAGACGTGCTAGCCGAAGGGGAGGAAGAGGAGGGGAAGAGAAGCTCGCTAGCCAACCAAAATATACGTGTGGCACTATAGGTCATTACCGAAGCCTTCACGACCGAGCGGCTGCTCAGCTTGGATGCTCAGGGTTACGTAGTGGTCGAAGCCCTCGCCGAAGCGCCGCTGGCTCCCTCCAGGTCGTATTCCCGGCCGAGTGCCCTGGTGGCGATTGACGGCAAGACCTACTGGACAAAGGGCGACGTGCAACAGGGTTTGGTGGCAGAGCTCATAGCTGGTCGCCTGGCCGCCAAGATCGGTGCCGGCCCGCTCGCTAAGGTGCTGCGAGTCACCAGTATGGCACTCCCAGCAGACGGTTCTGCGAACCACTTGCTCGGCATTGTCTGTGGAGTTGAACACTTGGAGGGGGTTGTCAACGCCAGAGAGCTGCAGCCCCTGGTAGCGAGCGGTCAGCTCCGGGCGGGGGCAGTAGAGCCTCGGTCGCGTGCCAAGACGGTGGTGTTCCAGAGCTGGCTCGGTGTAAACGACCAGCAGGTTCTCGTGAACTTGACCACTGGTCGGGTCTGCTCGATCGACCATGGCGACTGCTTCGGGAACCTGAGCAACCCGCTCCCGATATCAGTCGTCATCACGCCGATCCCTGGAGTCGCTCACAACCTCGGGAGTGACCCCTCGTTGGTGGACGAGGCCGTCAAGACGGTCCAAGCCATTACGGACACGGACTTGCTGCACGCCGTGAGCCAGGTGCCCTTGGGCGACGCCTGGCGGTCGCCGCCTGACCGGCGCCTGGCCGTGGCCCGGTGGCTGGCGGTCCGGCGAGACAACCTCGCCTCAGCCATGGCGGAATGGAGGAACTGATGTCTGACCAGGGATTCTTCTCAGTTCTCAGATGGCGCGCCGATGCCACACGGGACGAAGCTCGCAACGTTGCTGTCATTCTCGTGAGCCCCGACGGGGAGTTCGGAGGGGTAAAGGCCGCACCGCTCAGTTCGGTTAGCCCGCGGCTTCACGATCAGGGGATTCTCGATGACGTCATTGCCGGGCTGGAACAGCAGTTCTCTGCTCCCCACAAGCCGGGCTTGGTGGCCCTGGAAGAATGGCACCGCTCAATGCAGCATTCGCTTTGCCTAACTGAGCCGAGGCCAACAGCCGTGAGCGATGCTGACGTGGTCCTTCAAGCGCTATACCGGGCGTACGTACAACCGCGGGGTCATGGAAGCTCAGTCTTGACCAAGGGCCGTCTCTTGGACCAGATCGTAGGCAGGGTCCGGCGCCGAGGCTTCGAGGTTCGACGCGGCACCTATGTCGACGACTACCTATTCGATGCCGTCGTTCACGGCCCTGGGGTCTCTTCGGCTGTCGAGGTGCTCTCCTTCGCAACGTCTGCTCGCAGCTGGGCGAGCGTCGAGCACGACGCCGGGCACTTCTTGTACGCGCTTGGGCGGGTCAATCTCTCGGGGTTGGCGGTGGTACAGGCCCCAACAGACGGGAGCCAGACGGCTGCAACGCAGTCATGGGAACGAGTCAACCGCTGGTTCCGAGAGGCTGGCCTCCGAGTGTTGGCACCCGCAGGTGTCGAGGGTTACTTTGTCAACGCTGGGCAGCTCGGTTTGGGAAGTTAGCTGGCATAGCTGCCCGCATGGGACTTGGACGCCCACGTGTCCACCTGGCCGGCGCTCGCCAAGCTCGTCGGCGTCAGCGCCGACTAGCTAGCCGTCCGAGTCGGGCACTCAAGGCAACCACCCGTCCCAAAGTTCTCAGCGAGCAATCCGTTTCGCCGGACGCCAATCTCAGCGGATCGGGCTCCGGTTATCCAGGGACAACCCTTGGGTGACCCGGTGAGGGCCAAGAGGGCGCTAGGGGCGCTGAGCAGGGCGTTTGCGGTGCCGGGCTCGATTCGAGCCATCCGCTGCGAGACGCCCAACATCGTTGGCGTGCCGACGCCTCCAAAGCTATCCTTACATCCTTATGGGAGAGGAACCTCGGTGACCAGTAGTTGCAACAGCTCCAACGCCCCGGGAAGCGCTACACAACAAAGAATGCTCCCACGAGGTCTATGGAGAGCCTGCATTGTGGTGGTGGCGGCAATCGTTGGAGCCGCCCCGGCCCTTATAGTTGCTGGCTCCATCGGTGCTTCAGCCTCGGTCGTTACGCCCAAAGTCAACGTCGCATTCGAAGCGTTCGAGTCAGGTGGCCTCTTCTATCCGCCTCCTAGGTTGAAGCGCCGCCCGGTTGCGCTGCCCAACGAGACAGGGATGGAAGACATTGTGCTAGCGCCCCAGGTGATCGACGGTTGGTTGACGAACATCGATTGGGCGACATGGGGGGCACGGAGAGCAACTGGCAGTGGGCTAGTGCACGTCCTTCGAGGCACCCTGGCCCCTAGGGTACTTCCGGTCCCAGTAGTCCTCGACCTACCGATTGAGACCCGTGAAGGCGTCGTCTTCAGCAGACTCGCCCTACCATCCATCAGTAGGCAGCACTTCGATATCCTTGGTGCCCTTGCCCCTCATGTCGTGAGGTAGCTGGTCTACGAGCGGCAAAGCCCGCCCGTCCACGTGCGCCCTGCTACCAACGCGGCCCTGAGATAGCGGTCGCCTCGAGACCGGGATGCGCATAGGCCAGGCGCTCGAGTTGCGCCACGCCGACTTCGTGTCCCACCGCCGGGAGCTGCTGATCGTGGCCCGGGCCGACAACGCAAACGGGGCGCGGGCCAAGGTGTCCGAGGTGGCCACCATCCCGATCACGGCCGCCTGGTGCGCCTTTACACCGCGTACATGTTCGAGGAGTACGGCGAGACCAACTGCGACTACGTGTTCGTCAACCTGTTCGCCGAGCCCCGCGGGGAGCAGATGCGCTACCAGGCGGTTTACCGGCTTGTCACCGCTCTGCGGACCCGCACCGGGATCGAGTTCAGCCCGCACATGCTGCGCCACTCGCTGGCCACCGAGCTGCTCCGCCAGGCATCGCCGTCGAGGTCTGAACATACCCCGGTTCCGTTGTCACTCCCCGATGAGAGGAGTAGACAGGTCCCATGGCACCACAGAGGCGGTCCTTCAGCCCAGAGTTCAAAGACAAAGCCGTTGCCTATGTATTACAGCAGGGA